>OBUY01000382.1_pt1 | contig 18909 bp, 18 predicted proteins | sample 1475781 | NCBI WGS metagenome assembly OBUY01 (sample SAMEA2579912, study PRJEB22360) | human gut metagenome | biome: human gut; feature: human-associated habitat; material: faeces | place: Denmark | collected 2008/2010 | reverse complement strand
TAATTACAGGAATCAGTACAGCAGCTGTACCAGTATTAGATAAGAAACCAGATAATATACCTGTAATCATCATAACAGCAACGAGCAAAGACGTTTCAGTTTTGGCAAACTTATGAACTACATTACCTACACCCACTGCTACACCAGTTGCAAAGAAGGCTTCACCAATAACAAACATGCCCATAAATAGTAAGACATTTGGATCTACAAAACCGGCGAATGCTTCTTTAGCGGATAAGACTCCACTTAAGTGCAAACCTACTGCTACAACCATAGCAGTAATAGATAATGGAATTTTCTCCCATGCAAACATGACGATGGCAAATACCAAGAAGCCAAGAGTTATCATTACACTCGTATCCATATATACCTCCCAATACGTGTAATATACCTAAAAAAGGGTACAAAAAAGGAGGATTGTACAAAATCCGTATAATCCCCCTATTAAATTGAAGATCACAATTCGATTATTTAATGAAGCTTACGTGTTTATAAATCTCTTCTAACACTTCATCTTTCTTCGCATTGTATTCTACTTTTTTATTTTCAAAGTAGTTATTACCTTCCGCATCGATGGATACGATGAGTGGACCAAATTCTTTTACACGGCAAGTCCACAAGGTTTCAGGCATACCGAGTTCACGCCAGTTCGCAGATTCGATTTCTTCTACTTCTGTAGCAGCAAGTACGGCATTACCTGCTGGGAATACACAGTGAAGAGCACCAAAATCTTTACATGCACGAGTTGTTTCAGGACCCATGCCACCTTTACCAACGATAAGGCGTACACCAGTTTGTTTTACAAATTCGTACTCGAATTTTTCCATACGCATAGATGTAGTAGGACCTACGGAAATCATTTCAAATTTATCGTCACCATGATCGCGCACGATTGGACCTGCATGTAGGATAGCACCGTTGCGAACATCTACTGGTAACTCCCGTCCATATTCGACGAGACGACGATGAGCAACATCACGGCATGTTGTGATATGACCATTTAAGTAAATAATATCCCCTGCTTTAATTCCTTTAAGATCAGAAGGTTGAATTGGTGTTGTCAAAATATGTTTAGCCATTAGAATGTCACTCCTTTATGAGATAAAATTTCGTACTTACCGTCTTTATCAAAGACTACATGACCGCGACGATGGTTCCAACAACCAACGTTTACAGCTACGGAAATTACAGATGGATGACGAGAACCATGTTCGATATTTACGCCCATTACGGATTTGTCACCACCCATACCTTGAGGTCCAAGGTGCAATGCGTTAATACCGTCTTCAAGTAATTGTTCCATGTACGCTGCTTTTTCATTATCTGCTTTGGAGGATACAGGGCGCATCAACGCTTTTTTAGACATAGTTGCTGCTGTATCGATGGATGTAGCAATACCTACACCAACCAATAATGGAGGACATGCATTCAAACCATAACTTGTCATCAAGTCCAATACGAATTTAGCTACCCCTTCATAACCTTCGCCTGGCATCAATGTTTTACCAGATCCTGGCAAGGAGCAACCGCCACCAGCCATATATGGGAAAATTTCTACATCATCACGACCAGGTATGATGTCCCATGTAATGTAAGGTGCAGTGCGACCAATATTTTTACCAGTATTGAATTCATCAAATGTTTCTACACAGTTATGACGAAGTGGTGCATCTTGTGTAGCTTGGTATGTGGCATTGCGCAAGATTTCTTCAAGTTCACCAATCAATGGATAGTTAGAACCTACCTTCACCCAAAATTGCAATACTCCTGTATCTTGGCAAGAAGGACGATTCAATTCATACGCAAGGTCCATATTTTTATGCATCGTTTCATATATTGTTTTAGCTAATGGATTCTTTTCATCGGCTGCCAATTCTTTAATTTTAGCTTCCACATCATCAGGTAATTTCTTTGCCATATAAGCAATGAACTTAGCAATGACATTCGTCATCTCTTGTACTTGTTGTTCTTTCGTACTCATCGTAAACCTCCAACAGGACTTCATTATTTAAAACTTAGCATTTATTTTGTATCGGAACCTTAGCTCCTTTCGATGATTTCATTGTACTCTTTTTTCAGGATATAACTATCCAATATACAAGTTGATTTTTGAGAGTGAAGTCCCTATACAATCATAATGAATCACCTATATAAGTAAATTTTAACGCATACAAAATATACAATTTAACCTATATACAAGCACAAAAAGAGCACTACCTATCAAAAAGTAGTGCTCTTTCAGGATCTAATGACCAATTACTTTTGAATATACAAAATCACCTATACCTAATGATTGTATATCTCCCTAAATTTAAAACGCAAAGCCATAAAATTATAACAATTTACAATGGCTGTACTAATTAAGGTTAGGATTGTAATTTTTTAACAACAGATTCAATCTGTTCTCTAACAACTTGTAATTTTTGATTCGCTTCCTCTAGCTTTAACTTATAACTAGAATCATGTTCATAAGGCAAACAAGATTGTAGTAATTCTACAATATCTTCCTCTTGTGTAGATATAATCTCTTTCCAATCATGTAATTTGGTCTTACGCCCTAACTCTTTTGCTTGCTTACGATATTCTGATGGTGTCGTATGAAAGTGCTTTTTAAAGGCAACATTAAAGGCTTTAATATCTGCAAAGCCACAACTACTTGCAATATGAGCAACCCCATCATCAGAATTAGCTAAACGAACTGTAGCCTCCCTTAGCCTCATCCGCAAGAGATACTCTAAAAAGGAAACGCCTAATTGGCGTTTAAAGAACTGAGATGTATAGTTCACATTATAGCCACCAATTTGGGCAATATCTTCTAATTCAATCTTTTGCTGATAATTTTTATCTATATAGGCAATCATCTTATCAAAGGTAGCCACCGTCATATCAACAGGCTTAGAATGTACATGAATAGACTTAACCGCATCAATTTCATCATATACCTCACTGGCTAATGCTAAATAGTGATGTTCTAACCACATCTGATTAATGGGGCTTTCACCATTAGACTTAATCAACATCATCATGGCTGCGTGATGTCGTAAAGAGGTAAAGAACGGATTATGCCGATTAGACTTATCAGAGCGTATCACAAATTGATACATTCCAAAGTTCGGATCAAATTGTTGAAAGAAATCCTTACCTACATGAATAACCAATGCCGTCGTATCCTGCTCTAATGCCAACGTAGCGTGCCCCACTTGAGGAGAAATAATGATAGAGTCGAGAGGTTCCATTGTGAAAACCTCACTATTACAACTCATCTCGATACGGCCCTTTAGCAAAATAAGAATTTCCGTTTCTCCATGCCAGTTGTAATGATAAGTACTAACCTTGTATATATGGCTACTGAAATCTATATGATTATGTTTATATGTATAGTAAAAGTAATCCATAATTACCTCATCTTCTAACATAAAAATGCATCCCTAATAAATCCAAGGGATGCATTTATTATGATATATATAATTAAAAACGGTCAACAGTATTTTAAGATTATTTATTGATTAAGTTACATCAAGTCCCACGAAAGAGAACTCGATGTGAAATGCTTATGTAGAAAATTACATAAGAGCTGTAATAGCTGCTGCTAAACCGAAGAAGATGCCTGGTGCATTGGCCAATGCAACTGGAATATCTCTATGTTCTTTAAACAAGCCATATGCTACCCATAATGTGCAGTTGATAGCTGCTACTAATGGTTGGATCCAATCACCGGTGCCTGGATGAGCTAGGTTGTTCATAATTTGTGGGAAATAAGATACATACATTGCTACTGCTGTAACTGTTGCAACTTTACCTACATTTTCCATGAATTTAATACGAGTCATTATATCCTCCAAAATTAGTAACTCAATACGGGTTTGTTATCTGATGAATCATATTCTACTCGTTTTGGTCGATATAACTATCCATATTAAAAGGTAATTTGTTAGGTAAAATCATAAAAAACATATGGAATCATCACTATTTTTCTCATTTTGATTAATCTAAAATCTATAGATTTTCCTATAAAAAGAGCACTACTTATCAACAGTAATGCTCTTCTAAGAAATATATGATTTTTAAATATATAGAAAATCACCTAGGTCTAATTTTTCTATATGCTACCAAAAATATTTTGCATGAACAGCAAAAGTTCCATCATTGCCACACCATACAATAGATAGTAATTATAATTCGCTAACAACATCGGCAAGCTTCGCTTTCAATGATTCTAGCTTGTGGCTCATGTACTCTAACTCCACCTTTGCTCTAGCATCATCTTCATAAGACAAGAAGGATTGTAATAGGTCTAGTACATCTTGATTTTCAACCGAAATAATTTCCTTAGAATCTTGTACCATTGTTTTACGTCCAATTTCTTTCACTTGCTTACGATATTCTGTTGGCGTCATATGAAAATGCTTTTTGAAAGCTACATTAAAGGCCTTGATATCTGCAAATCCACAACTACTTGCAATCCTTGCAACAGCCTCATCCGTACTAGTTAATTGTGTCGTAGCATCTCGCAGTCTCAACCGCAACACATAGTCCACAAAAGAAATGCCCATTTGCCGTTTAAAGAATTGTGATGTATAGGCCACATTATAGCCACCTATTCTCGCAATATCTTCTAGTTCTAACTTTTGTTGGTAATGTTCGTCGATATACTCAATCATTTTATCAAAGGTAGCCGGTTTAATATCACCAGGTCTTGCATTTTCATGAATTTTTTTGACTGGATCAAATTCTCTAAATACATCCCCCGCTAAAGCCAAGTAATGATGCTCTATCCACATACGATGAATTGGGTTTTCACCTTTATTCATTAACAACATCGTCATGGCCGCATGATGGCGTAATGTCGTAAAAAATTCATTACGACGTGTGCTCGCATCCGAACGAATAACAAACTCATACATACCAAAATCCGAATCATACTGTTGATAAAATTCATTACCTACTTGAATAACAAAGGCAACCACATCCTCTTCAAGAGCGAGTGTTGAATGCCCCACCTGAGGAGAAATAATAACAACATCAAGAGGTTCCATCGTAAAAACCTCATCATTACAACGCATCTCAACACGACCCTTTAAGAGAATAAAAATCTCTGTTCCCCCGTGCCAATTGTATGTATAAGTACCAACCTTATATATACTACTGGTAAACTCTATATAATTGTGCTTATAGGTATAATCGAAATAATCCATAGCATCTAACCGCTCCATATGCAAAAAGCATCTCGTTCCAATCAAAGAGATGCTTTAATTATGATATATTCATTCAATTACGGTCAATATCATCTTTATTTTTTAATATCGATTCCGATACATACTGTTCCCAAAATTAGTACAGGCCTGTTCTATTCGCGATGAGCCTATACATGCAGTCCTAAAATTAGTACACGCCTGTTCTATTTGCAACAAGCTATACATATGGTCCTAGAATTAGTACAGGCCTGTTCTATTTGCAACTAACCTATACATATGGTCCTAGAATTAGTACACGCCTGTTCTATTTGTAATGAGCCTATACATATGGTTCCAAAATTAGTACAGGCCTATTCTATTTGCAACTAACCTATACATATGGTCCTAGAATTAGTACAGGCCTGTACTATTCGCGATGAGCCTATAAACCATATGTCAGAATTAGTACACGCCTGTTCTATTTGTAACGAGCCTATACATATGGACCCAGAACTAGTACAGGCCTGTACTAATTTAAAAAGGGACTCATACATGAGTCCCTTGCAATTTATTATATTGTTGGTAAGAGGCCTAGCAAATATACCTTAAATATATCTCCTTCATGTACCTCATGTACGCCTTGAGGAATGCAGGCTAAGGCATTAACGGTATATAATCCAAGCATGCTGCTACTGTTAAAGTGACGATTTGCCACAAAACGAGGTTGTCCATCACCAAATATGACCTTGCCTTGCACGTAGCGATCAAAGGCATTACGTTTAGATAGATCGCAATCCATTACACAATTAAGTACTGGGGTGGACCAATTTTTAATACCTTTATATCTACGCAAGGTAGGAACAACTAATAGATGCCAACCATTAAAGGCTGCACCGGGATTACCTGATAAACCAAAGATAAGTTGTCCTTTAGGCGTAACGGCCCCATAGGAGGCCGCCCCCGGACGCATTTGAATACGATCGTATAAGGTTTTAGCTCCTAACTTTTCATATATAAGAGGCATTGTATCAAACATACCTACAGATACTCCGCCTGAGCTGATGATGATATCTGCTTGTTCACTGAGTTCAAGGACGCGTTCAATTTCTGCGTCTAGTCTATCCGGTGCATCGCTCACATGATAATGGGTAATGTGCCGAAAACCTAAATCAGCAAGTAAACTACAAATCATCATGCGATTTGAATTGTAAATTTTCCCTGCAGTTAAGGATTCTCCCGGCTCGATAACCTCATGCCCAGATGTAAGAACGAGTATACGTGGCATCGCATACACAGACACATCGATGCAACCAAGGCCGATTAAAATTGTCTGCACCGTAGAGGTTATTTCTGTCCCCTTTGGTATGACAACGGTCCCTGCGGAACATTCTTCACCACGAGGGATAATATGGCTACCCTTTTGTTGCGTACCTTGTAAAGTAATTGTAGCCCCTACTTCGCCAGTACCTTTCACCTGTTCTTGCATGATAACTGTATCACAAGTACTTGGTACAGGAGCGCCTGTCATGATACGTACGGCATGACCAGTCGTTACAGGCTTATCCCATACGACACCAGCGCCGATGATACCATCGACGATATAGGTATCACAATTAGGATCATATGCTAAGGCATACCCATCCATTGCGGATTTATGAAAAGCAGGCACATCGGTAGGTGCCAAAACATCTTCGGCCAACACACATCCTTTTGCGTCGCCAACGGCAATGGATTCAATGCTATGATGTTGTTCTCGTAAAGCCTCATTCCACAAATGAAGCGCTTCATCAACAGTAACGGCTATCATCTAAATTCCTCATCATACTTTGTATTCGACATACCAAAGTTGGTATGCATTGATCTAATTTAGTAACCTCTATGGTCCCTACGCGTTCTATATCACTGGATATCAGTGATTCTGTATACCCCTCTCTGGTTACCTCTACAATCGGAAATATACCTTGAGATCTCGTTTCTAGTATAGCAATATCTACAGGTAATTGCTGTACCAAATCATACAGATTAGATTGTTTTTCGGTGCGTATGCGTATGGCCGTTTCCGTGGGACCTGCAATGGCTACGGCCGTGGCGCCTGCTTTCATAGCAAGATCCGTATCAGTTCCTTCATAATCCATGTAAAAGCCATGTTTATCGCTTTTTACAACGCCTACAGAGAAACCAATTTGTTCTAATTCATTAATTAGTCGCGTTACCACCGTAGTTTTACCAGTCTTACGTTTTTCAGCAACTACGCTGATAAGTGGAACATGACGATTCGCATTAACAGCCTCTGCGCGGGACCACTTATAATCCTCTATATGATTCACATTGCGTAAATAATGACCGTAATCACCTGCATCAATGGTTACCACAGGTCCTACAATATCTAATGCATGCTGCAAAGATACATCCTCTCCTGCTAAAGCGGTTTGCAATAATGGAGCAATGGATGGCTTATATATCCCCGCCATAGGTTCATAGCGTCCACTTTCACCAACAGGCACAATAACACGCCAGTCATCGCCCTCTACTTGGTAGAGCCAATCATAATATAAATTAAAATCCATAAACGGCATATCTACAGCTAACACCGCATAAGCATGACTCTTGCCTACGGCTAATGTGCTATATAATCCGCCTAACGGACCACTTCGAGGAACAGAATCCCGAACGATAGAAACTTTTTCTTTCTCTTTATTCGACAATGTGTCGATAATATTAGCCTGAATGGCTTGGCCTAGACTTTCATCGTCACCGATAGAAATGAGGATGTCATTAGCATCATGTTCTAATGCATTGCGCAACGCATGAGAAATGAGGCTTTCACCATTCGTCCAAGGCAATAGAGCCTTAGGATATCCCATGCGTGAACTTAGGCCACCAGCCAAAATAATTACGCCTAAATTAAGCACTGCGTTTCAACCCTCTTTTTACCCCTTGGTAAATAAACAACAACACAACAATATTAAGAATTCCATCCGGCACCATATAAGATGCATTATAAATCATAGAGTAGATCCATGGATTTTGACCTTGCGGCGCATAGCTAGCAAACACAACAGCACCACTTGTTACGGACACAAACCAACGAAGCGCAATAGCAACAATAGATCCGCTAACAAGACCTGTCATATTGTCCTTGAAATACCCGCACACACCAATAACACCGTAAGCAACAAGATAGTCTAGGATGATGCTTAGATAATGGATAGATGATTTAAAACCGAGCAAGAAATGAAGTATGCCATATACAACGCCAGCCAAAATACCGCGTGCACCACCCCAGCGATATGCAAAAATCATGAGAGGTACCATGGATGCGGCCTTAATGGAACCGCCTTGTGGCATATGAAAAAGTGTAATAAAAGATAATACTTGTGCAATAGCAATAGCTACACCAGCTTCTGCTATCATGCGTGTCTTGGAATGCTCCATTAAAATAACCTCCTATTAATCTAATGTGTATATAATGGGCTGAACATAGAGAAAATGTACAGACAAGCTACCTATAAAATTGTATAATAACTATATGAGTGTTTTTAATATTCGGAATGTATTGAAAATTGAAAACAAATTCAGTATAATGGTACAGGTTCAATTTATTATACCTCAAAGGAGATATAGAAACTATGATTAATACAACTAACATCTTCGATTATGAAGACGTACAACTGATTCCTAATAAATGTATCGTAAACAGCCGTAGCGAATGTGATACTCATGTTAAACTAGGTAATCGTACATTTAACTTGCCTGTAGTTCCTGCAAACATGCAAACTATCATTGATGAAGAGTTAGCTGAAAAACTAGCAGAAAAAGGCTATTTCTATATCATGCATCGTTTCCAACCTGAACGCCGTCTTGACTTTGTAAAACGCATGCAAGAAAAAAACTTATATTCTTCTATTTCCATCGGCGTAAAGGAAGAAGAATTCGCATTAGTTGATGAATTAGCAAAAGCTAACCTTATTCCTGATTATATCACAATCGATATCGCACATGGTCACTCTAATGCTGTTATCGACATGATTCAATACATTAAAAAGAATTTACCAACAACATTTGTTATTGCTGGTAACGTAGGTACTCCTGAAGCAGTTCGTGAACTTGAAAATGCTGGTGCTGATGCTACAAAAGTAGGTATCGGTCCTGGTAAGGTTTGTATCACAAAATTAAAAACTGGCTTTGGTACTGGCGGTTGGCAATTGGCGGCTGTACGTTGGTGTGCAAAAGCAGCTACAAAACCTATCATCGCTGACGGCGGCATTCGCGATCACGGCGACATCGCTAAATCCATTCGCTTTGGCGCTACTATGGTTATGATTGGTTCCCTATTTGCTGGTCACCAAGAATCTCCAGGGGAAGAAAAAATTGTTGACGGCCAAGCTGTAAAAGAATACTTCGGTTCCGCTTCTGAGTTCCAAAAAGGGGAACGTAAAAACGTAGAAGGCAAAAAAATCTTCATTCCTTCCAAAGGCTCTATCTTCGATACATTAATCGAAATGGAACAAGATTTACAATCCGCTATCTCCTACGCTGGTGGTACCACTCTACAAGCTATCCGCAAAGTAGACTACGTTCTTGTTAAAAACTCCATCTTTAACGGCGACCGCTAATCGGTTACTAACATACCAAGAGGGGCTACGATTCATACGAATCGTAGCCCCTCTTCTTTTTATTTGCAGCATTTAAACGAAGAAACTATTCTTCTACACCACAATTTTTATTTATTAAATAATATGCATATTTACCGATACCGGCACTGATAACAAGCAATACAGTCAAGACGATGAATGCAATGGTAAGGCTCGTACCATGAGCAATGAATCCAATCAATGCAGGTCCCATCAAAATTCCCATATAACCGAGCATAGTAGATGTAGCCACTGCTTGTGTCATAGGAATTACATTTTGTTCCCCCATTGCAGAGAATAGATTTGGCACAACCATGGCTAATGAGATACCTAATAATAAGTACGTATACATAGACGCATGGCCAGGTAGGAATACGATGAGTGCCATTGCAATAGCACCTAGTAGATAACCACCTACAACAACTTGTTTAGATGTTACATGTTTACCAATTGTATTACCAAGAAGGCGACCAATACACATAGTCCCATTAAACAGCATAACGCCCATTACGGCCTCTTGAATAACAATGCCTTTATCTTCAAATAAGTAAAGTGCACTCCAGTCCCCTACCGCACCTTCTACCAAATAGGATACAAAGGATAAGAGACCAAAGATAATAGCAATTGGATGGAATGATAACGGACTTTTAGACTTTTTCATAACCTTTGCATTTGGATCACGACCAAAGGTTAACATAAATTGACTAATCGCAATCATCGCAATAAAGAGTATGATGAGAAGGCCCCAAATACTTTCATTAACAGGTAAAGATAAGATTTTTAAGAGAACAAGCAATACACCGGCACCTGCAAAACCACCTAAGCTCCACCCACCGTGATAAGCACCCATTAAATGCTTTTTACTTACCTTTTCCGTTAAAATAGCTTGCAAATTAGCAGAAGCACCACTAAGGCCTACGCCAATGCCAAAGAAAAATAATGCTATTGTGGTTGTCACAATTGTAGAACACATGGTAACAATAGCCAGAGACAACATGCCGATAAAACTAGCTAATAAAACGACTCGCTTACAGCCAAAGCTTTCTACAAGTTTACCAGCTATAGCCATGGATAAACAAGAACCTACACCGAGCAACAAAATCATGGAACCTAATACATCCTCACCGATGCTTAGTTTCGCTTTTAAATATGGCACAAATCCGGCCCATAAGGCAGTGTACATACCAGGGATAAAAAATGCACCAAATGCACCACGAATATTAGATTTTGAAACAGAAACTTGTTCGCTCATCATGTCCTTTCTGGTTTCTAGAACCGTTCGGCTAAGAAAGGCCCTTTTGTATCCGCTAGGTCGCGATAACATGCGTTTCTAGGGGAAACCATTTTAACTACAAGAAAATTATATTGAGAATATAGTAACCCTCTTTACACATAATGTAAAGAGGGTTCTTAAAATTTAAATTTAAATTAAAAACGTAAGGCCCATAGCGATAAAAATAGCAGGTAATAAATTAGCTAAACGAATCTTATTAGGCCAAATTATATTAATGCCTACACAGAAAATTAAGATGGATCCTACATAGGATAAATTGTCGATAGCCTGCTGTGTCATAAGTGGCGCCGCAACATGCGCTAAGGCCGTGATCAACCACTGCGTGATACCTACAGGAATGAAGGAAAACAATGCGCCCTTCCCCATGGATGAGGTCATAACCATAACAATAACACCATCAAGAATTCCTTTGAGTAGCAAGGTTTGGTAATCTCCTGTCAATCCATCTTGAATTGAACCGAGCACGCCCATCGCACCAACAGTAAACGTAAGTGATGCAGTGATAAACGCTTGCGTAAACTTAGGGTCCCCTGTATTACCGGTTTTATCTTTCACCCAGTCACCAAAGACCGTAATCCATCGGTCTAAATCAATGATTTCACCAATCACAGCACCAACTACCATGCTGATAATCATCAACAAAGGTCCAGTAGTTTGCAAGGAACCATTAACGATAACCAGCATAAATTGCATGGCCCCGCTCATCCCTAGTAACAGCACGATGATACCACATACTACCATAAGGGTTTGTTTTAAATTGTCCTTCATAAATCGGCCGCACGTGAGCCCAATAATACTACCACCGATAATGAGCCCCATGTTGATAACCGTACCTAAACCAATCATCTTCTTATCCTTTCCCTTACGTATGAAAGTTATTATGAAAGTAGTATATCAACTATATCGATAACAATCAATATAAAATATCACAAAAGAACCGTATCTATGTTTCAGTAGATACGGTTCTATTTATATTAATCATCTATTGTCATATAAACCACAGGATTGGCCTCATTAATTTCATTAAAACAAGGGCAATCCTTACCGTGATCATTGATGAGACCACTAGCTTGTAGATGGGAATAGATGGTCACAGGTCCTACAAATTTGAACCCTCGCTTCTTAAGGTCTTTGCTAATGTGCGTAGATAATTCATTTTTAGCAGGCACCCTTCCCTCAGAATGGCTTTCATAAATAAGAGTCTTATGATTGGTGAAAGCCCATATATATTCGCAAAAGGATCCAAATTCGTCTTGAATGCGTTGGAACGCCTGTGCATTATTGATGATGGCCTCAATCTTCTTGCGGGATTTTAACATTCCCTCTGTACTCATAATACGCTCTATATCTGTTTCCGTATATTTAGCTACTGCATCAACATCAAAATAGTCAAAACACTGGCGTATAATTTCTCGTTTATTTAAAATCGTAAGCCAACTCAGACCGCATTGTAGGCTCTCCAAACATAAATGTTCAAATTGACGTTGGTCATCATGAATAGGACGCCCCCATTCATAATCATGATACGCCTGATACAATGGCGTTGTGGGCCAAGAACAAGTGACTTTCATGAAGGCTCCTTTCTATGCTACAACTAGCCTGTTACTAGAAATCGCGCTATACATACAATAATACCCATGCTCACTAGATTTGTAAAGAATACCATACGTCGTATTCACCGCCCCTAATATGTAACTCATCTATTAATAATTTAAATGTTTTTAAAATAAAATTGTAGAAATTCATTTACAATTCACGAAAAATGTTATATTATTTTAAATATATTTTAAATGTGTCTGACACAAAGTCTTTATAAAGCGAGTATATATCTATCTTTCATTATATAAGAGAGTATTAAATCAACCGATAGCTATATATTCATTTATGAAGAGTCTTTCACAATATAAAAATAAATTACAAATTAAGTAATATAGTTGAGGTGTAAGAGAATGAGAGCGAGAAATAAGATGTTATTGTCCGCTGTAATGATGACTATGTTATCATCTACAGTGGCCCTCCCTAGCACGTGGGCGGCAGCAGGCCTTGGTTCTAATGGCAATGTATTTGCAGTAGGTTCTGAAAGTAAATTTGAAAGCACTGGCAATACGACGGCAACAGGTGTCATTGCATCAAACGGTGGTCAAGTGACTATTGCATCCTTGGATACGCCTGATCAAAACCAATTGCCTAAGCGCCATCGCCAACCAGCTTTCATTACAGGCATGCTAGATAATAGTTCCATTCAAGTGGATGGCGGGGTTATGAACGTGAATACGGCCCCATGGGACGCACCCTATCCATTAGCATTTGCCTATAACAGTAAAATTAATCTTGGTATCGATGATTCAGGTACTGTAAAACATAAAGTATTTAATATGCAAGGTAATATACTTGTATCTGATAAAACGATGCCTCCATACCAACAACAGCAACCATCCGTGATTAATATTGGCCTCGGCCGTGCGCACAATAGCCCTAACCAATTTACCGGCAAGGCTGTGAACACATTAGAGGATAAGGGTGGCGAAATCAACATGACCTTTGATGGTGGCATGTGGAGCCACGATAACATGGGTGGCTTGGAAGCATTCCAAATTAAAGGCAATGAAGCGCGCAGCAGTATCAATACACTCAAAGGCACTCGTACACGTGAAGGATTCAGCCGTATTTCCCAAGATTCTCGTAGCGACATCCACGTTAATAATTTAGACGGCCACATCAATGTCATTTACGATATGAGCGCTGGTACTGGTTTGAACTTCACTAAACCAGCCGCTCAAAAAACAGGCCTTGATGCATCTGACATCGAAGGCGGTAACTTCATCGTAAAATCCGCTACAACAGGGTCTGGTGTACATGGCTATGTAACAGGCGATCATCTTGATACGTCCTCTGAAAGCAATGTAAACAAGATTCTAGATAACTTGGCGCATAAATTCTATTACGAAAATTATATAAATGGTGAAAGAAACCTTTCTGGTACTGTATCCATCGCTTCTAATGGCATCGTGTCAAGCTTCAAAAAAGCGTTAACTACTGACCAAAAAGAAGGTGCTATTACATGGCAAAACGGAAATGGTCAAGGTTCCTATGCGGCTCCTACTCCAACGCCTACGCCAGCTCCAACACCAGTAACTCCTGTTACTCCAGCACCTACCCCTGTAACTCCGGTTACTCCAGCGCCTACACCTGTAACTCCAGTTACTCCGGCTCCTAGCCCTGTTACTCCAGTTACGCCAACACCTTCTCCTGTTACTCCGGTAACTCCAGCACCTAGCCCTGTGACACCTGTAACTCCTGTTACACCGGCACCTAATCCGATAACTCCAGGTGCTTACGATACACCACAAATGCGCGGCATTCGTTCTGCTGTAGTTGGTAATATCAATGCATGGCGTACAATGACGAGCGATATGAATCGTACGAGCCAATTACAACAAGGTGCACCAACAGGTATTTGGGCTCGTATTGGTGGCGGTAGATATAATTATTCTAACGACGGTATCAATACAGCTACTGATTATACAAGCATCCAAGGTGGTTATGATGCTAAAACAAGCCGTAATTGGACCGTTGGTGGCCAAGTTTCTTATCTACGCGGTTCTGAAGATTATGTATTCAATGGTTCTGGCAAGGTAAAATCCTATGCTGTTGGCGCTTATGGATTGAAAGACCTTGGTAAGGATCAATACGTACATGTAGAATCTCAAGTAGGTCGTATCTCTAATGAATTTACAGCGCGTAATGAAATCGGCCAAGCTAAATCTGGCGATGTAAAATCCAATGCGTATAGCATCGGCGTTCGCTACGGCAAAACTATAAAATCTGCTAATGGTTTCTATGTAGAACCACAAGCACAATTAAACTATACACACTTCGGTGGTCGTGACTTTACAGTAGGCAATGTTTCCGTTAACCAAGCTGGTGTGAACAGCACATCTGGCAAACTAGGCCTCGAAGTAGGCAAACAATTTGGCAATGGTAACCTATATACACGCTTTGCTGCAGGTCATGCTTTCACAGGCAATGTAAAAACTACCTATGCTAGCGGTAATGCCGTAAAATTGACAGAACAAGACCTCAAAGGCACTTGGACTGAACTCGCATTCGGCGGCCGTTATGGTTTCAATACGAACAACAGTGTATATGCAGACGTTACTACCGGTCTATCTGGTGATTATCAAGCTGACTGGGGTGTAAACGCAGGATTTACTCATAAATTCTAATTTATATAACATACCGTTATATACGGCCATATAGTTGTACAACCATAGATATCTCCCCTGTATATCCCTTGCATATCTATGAGAGACGCATCCTAATATATTTCCCCTTTTTATGCAATACTACTCCAATAGGATGCTACTTCCCCCTCTTATCGTAAGCTGTATGGCCTTATATACATACATTTAGATTCCCGTCTAAATGTTTACTAACTTTCTTACTACAATGCAAAACGCCCTCTTCATTGGCAGCCTTAGATGGTTGCTGTGAAGGGGGGGTTTTGTTTTACAAAATAATATTCGTTATTTTATTATTCATCAGTATTAATAGAGTATCCATATCCCCACACAGCTCGTAATTAGTGCTACAAGTACAGGTATCGAGGTTCGTTTAAGCAAATCTACAGATTTAATATGCGCTACCCCGGCTACACCGACCATAACAGGGCTGATAGGGCTCAAGAACAAACCAAGACTAGCACCATTTTGCATGCCAAGCATAGTCGTAATCGGATCTAGTCCAAGGTTAGATACAATATCAGGTACTAGCGGTACCAATGTAAATAAAGGAGCCACATTGCTACCAGTTACCATGCTGAGTCCTAGCATGCCACCACCCATGACAGAGGTAAGTCCCACAGAGTTAAGGGATAGTGTTTGTAGTGCGCTAACTAGCGAATCAATAAGTCCTAAGCTCACTAAGCCTTGTGCGAAAACCTGTCCACCAATGATTAAAGTTACAGCATAGGAAAACTGATTACCCATTCCTTCAAAGAATACGGTTGTACTTTTAAGGACGGTCCTTAAATTACGATGACGGATAAGTTCTGCCAATAAAGCTAGGCCAAAGGCGAGCATCATAGCCAGCGTTACATTCATCTTCACGCCAGGCAACCCATATTGACTAAAGCCCAAGATAAAACATAGTGGCAATAAAGGAAATATCATATATATCTTGGGACCAATAGGCGCCTCAGGAATGCTTTCACAATCACCTATGTCCATAGGGCCATCTAAGCAATCGCGATATCGTTGCCACAAGAAATGTGCTACAGCCGTCACAACAGCAACTAAGAAATAAAGGCGTAACTGGTAGCCTACAAAATAGTTTGGTACCGGTATATTAAGTGTCTTAGCTATAAGCAATGTCGAAACGGCACCCGGCCCAACGTCCATCAAATGTCCTGTAGCAATAACCGCAGCAGCGCCGACAGGACTTACACCTAGTCGCAGCAGCACTGGATAGATGGTGACCATCATAAGTAAGGCAAGGCTCAACGGATTTGGTACACATATGGATAGCCCCATATTGAGTAGAAACATAAGTGCTAACACTATGTATGGCCTATTAAGACGATACAAGGGTTTTATAAATGTATGAGCCAGCCTCGTCCCTGCTCCAATGTGTTCCATATATTTTGCATAACCAGCACAGGTCATAATCATGAGTCCTAAGCTCACTACATTCTCCGATGTTGTAATCCGCACAATATCCATTGCATCAAATACCAGAACGCCTGTAGACTGAGACTCATCTAATATGGCATTAATCCAGCTACCTTCATAGGCGATATACATCATGAGGATGCCCATGCCTATCAAAATTGGCTGCGGTTGATAGCGCTTCATCAGTAATATACCGGTAATGGCAATTATAATGACACATATAACTATATTCATAAGCACCTCTCAACTAGAAAATATATTACGCTTACAGCAGATTTATATGATACATATACTACACTTTTATTAAACCTATCTTATACCTATATTATACGCAAAATATAAATAAAAATACAATGAAAATCCCCCTTTGCTGGTTGTCCAGTAAAACAAGTGGGGCATTGAACCGCACCCCAAAAGCGCTATCTATCCCACAACTCTAATTGAGTTTTGTTCGGAATAAATAGCGCTATTTTATTGACTATATTAGGTTTAGCTCATGACGCCTTATCAATCAAATCAGTAAATAAATTTTAATTACCCTTCAAATACGCATTTACGAACCGATTTTACAAGAACAGAATGATCATCCTCTACTACGTGATTAGATTTATAAGCCCATCGTAAAAGTAGTGCAGAGTTTGCTACTACGAGGAGGCTACCACCGTTATGAACGAGGGCGCCCCAAACTGGAGATAATGTACCAATCATAGCTAAGATGATAGCAACAAAGTTCAAAAGCAAGGAAAAGGAAAGATTAATTTTAATAGTAGTCATCATACGTTTAGACAATGCCACTGCCCACACCACCCATGGCGATGCCTACATCAGATTTCTTAAGGGCTGGCGCATCATTCACACCATCGCCTACCATGGCAACGATGTTACCTTCTTGTTGTAATTGAGCCACAGTATCCATCTTGTCTTCTGGTAAACAATCAGCGATAACATATACGATAGACGCACCACGGTTCAAGTGCTCATGAACGGCGGATTCCACAGTATCAGAAATAGATACATTAGACAAAGTCATCATCGCTTCATTACCAGCTAACAGAGTTTTAGCATCTACAGTGGCCTCTAAACCTTTGCCAAGCGTTCCATAATGTTGCCACGGCGCACGAGGAAGCCATGTTGGCTAGCATTGGAAATAGCCGCCATAATCGCTGCCGGCGTAGCCAATACAAGCGCGCAAGGGCAGAACACAACGAGAATAGTTACGGCCTGGATGATTTCACCAGTCACCACATAGGTACTAACCGCTGCCAAGAGCACAATCACAACAATCCATGTGGCCCAACGGTCGGCAAAGCTAACGATTTTTGCATTGCCTGGATCAGTAGATTTAACGAGACGCTCAATGCCTGCTTGTGCTTTAGACACTGTGAACTCTTCTAGCATCGCACCGAGTTGCATGATGAAAGCAATTTCTGCGGCCGCAAATACTTCACCGATGGCTACCGCTGCGATAAGCGCCAAGGATACGAGAAGGTCCGCCTTTACGTCAAACTCTTCATATATGGCAACCGCTGCGCCCCACACGATAGGCAACCCACACAATACAATTGTAAACCAAGCCCAATCGAATGGCAGGCCTAAACGAATGCCTAATAAACTAAATACTACACCGATACCACCGGCTACTAATGTGATCTTTTCCCGATTTAAATCGAACCACTCTGCTACTTTGCTCAACCGTTCCATACTTACCTCCTGTGAAAGCTTATATAATAATATGTACAAACTTTCATATATGATGCAAAATACAGATAAATACTGGATCTAATGACATTATATAATTCATGCATCAGCCTATTACACAAATGCATGAGCAATCATTCATATATCTAGATAATCAGATGGATTTTTATTTGGTACATGGCATAGTATTTTCTTCTTCCCTGCTCTTATTTCTATCGTTTAGCTACTACTGCAGCATAAAAAATTCCGAGCAACCAGTTTTGGTTACTCGGAATAAAAAGTCTAACTTTTGGGGGGCACTACACTTGGGGGCTGCCTTTTTTGTATTTTGAAATCGTTTTAGCTATATTATATTTCGCTTTATTAAACTTTATTTTGTTAATCTCTAACCTATTTCTCTATAGCCTCAAGTACTTCGCCGATGTACATATAGTGTGGTT
>OBUY01000381.1_pt1 | contig 18926 bp, 11 predicted proteins | sample 1475781 | NCBI WGS metagenome assembly OBUY01 (sample SAMEA2579912, study PRJEB22360) | human gut metagenome | biome: human gut; feature: human-associated habitat; material: faeces | place: Denmark | collected 2008/2010 | reverse complement strand
GTATTCCTCGTTCTAGTGCGAACCCAGTTATCCTAGAGTTAGTTGGTCAAAAACCGCATATTGTACTGTTAAATAAGGTAGATTTAGCAGATCCAAAAGCAACGAAGGAATGGACAGAATTCTTTACGCAACAAGGCATTACTGTATTAGCCATCGATTCCAAGTCTGGTAAGGGTAATAAGAAATTAGTATCTACTGTAGAACGTCTCAGTAAACCTATCATTGATCGTTGGGTAGCAAAAGGGATTCGTAGCCGTTCTATACGTACCATTATCTTAGGCATTCCTAATGTAGGAAAATCTACATTGATTAATTCCTTGGCTGGTTCTGCAGCAACCCGTACGGCTAACAAGGCAGGTCACACGCGTGGTCAGCAATGGGTTAAAATTGGTAAGAATATGGAATTGCTTGATACGCCAGGCGTATTATGGCCTAAATTAGAGGACCAACGGGCTGCTGCTCGTCTTGCTATGACAGGTGCCATTTCTGATGATGTATATGACTTAGAGCACGTAATTAAGCAATTGTTAAACCATCTATTGACGAATACACCTAATATCTTGATTGAACGCTACAAATTAAAAGAAGAAGAGATGGCCGATGTGGATACAATTCTTGAAAGCATCGGTCGTCGTCGAGGCTGTCTTGTCAGCGGTGGTGTTGTAGACCTTGATAAGGCGCGCCGCATTATTTTGCAAGACTATCGCAATACAAAGCTTGGTACAATTACACTAGACCAAGTTGATGAAGAACCGTATTATCCAGAAGATGGTGAGGAAACATATCATGGATAAGGATATCTTCGTTAAGTTAAAGGTAGCTGATATTAAGGCTCTTTTTGAAACGGAACAAGCTTTGGAAATCTTACCATTAGCACAAGAGGATACTCGTAGTTCCGTTCAAAAATTAGCAGCCTCTTATATTAAACGTCAAGAAAAAGAGCTAAAAGAACAACAACGTTTGATGGGCATGTACGATTATGAAGGCATATTCTACGATGAAGGGTTATATCATGTGGCTGGTGTCGATGAGGTAGGGCGTGGTCCTATTGCAGGTCCTGTTACGGTGGCTGCAGTCATTTTACCGCCTATGACATTAATTCCAGGCCTTAATGATTCTAAAAAGCTAACTGAAGAGAAACGTGAAGCATTGTATGACATCATCATGGAGGAAGCTGTAGCGGTCAGCTGTATTTCCTATGGTCCAGAAAAAATTGATGAGCTCAATATTTATGAGGCCACACGTCAAGCGATGTATGAGGCTATTCGTACCCTTGATGTACCTGCAGAGGCTGTCGTAGCTGATGCTATGAAATTACCTGATTTAACGATACCTGTTGAATCTATCATCAAGGGCGATAGTAAAAGTGCAAATATTGCAGCGGCATCCATCATTGCGAAAGTTACACGGGATCGATATATGAAAAGCCTCGATGAAGAATATCCTGGTTATGGTTTTGGTATCCATAAGGGATATTATACAGAACTCCACAAAGAGGCTGTTGAGCAGCAAGGTGTGACACCATTGCATAGAAAGAGTTTTGAACCGATTAAGTCAATTGTTGGATGGTATCGAGAAGAAAAGTAAATATATAGATTACTCTATTGTGAAATAAAAATGAAAAATCTATAGAGAAGAGGTTCCTATTGGTCACCTAGGTGACTATTAGGAACCTCTTTTCTATTTACATTCATGGTCAGACCGTCTTATGTTGTATATATAAGTATTCGAAAGCATCTATATACATAAGGAGGTAATCATGAATACGATGAATTGTGAACAAAATTGTAACCTATTAGATGCAAAAGCTCTTGGTAATTGGGGAGAAGATATTGCTCGACAGTATATTGAGCAACAAGGATTGAAAATTGTAACGACCAATTACAAAACAAAGGTAGGTGAAATCGATATTATCGCCAAAAATGGGCTGACCTATCATTTTATTGAAATCAAGGCGCGTCGTGGTGTCACCCATGGATTGCCACGGGAGGCAGTTTCAAAACGTAAACAAAAGCATATTAAGCAGGCAGCTATGTATTTTATACGGGATTTGCGGGCCCAGAACCGCAAATGGAAGGAACTATCCTTTGATGTAGTTGAGGTATATGTACATGAGGATTTTAAGGCCACTGTACACTATATGCCTCAGTGTTTCCTGTAGGAGGTCCATTATGTATGCAAAGGTCTATGGTGCTACCATAGATGGTTTAGATGGCGTCGTTGTAACAGTAGAGGTGGATATATCTCAAGGGCTACCTGTCTTTGACATTGTGGGACTCCCAAATCAAGCTGTAAAAGAATCGAGAGAACGCGTACGAGCAGCCATTAAAAATAGTGGATTTGATTTTCCTATGCGTCGTATTGTTGTTAATCTAGGGCCTGCAGAGGTCAGAAAAAGTAGTTCCGGATTAGATTTGCCCATAGCCATAGGCGTGTTAGCCGCATCAGGTCAAATTAGGCTACGCAAACCTAAACTAACAAAATTATTACAATCAACTCTGTTTATAGGCGAATTATCCTTAGATGGCAGTCTGAAAAAGACACAAGGCATTCTTAGTATGGCTATGAAAGCACTTGATGATAAGCTACTTACAATCTTTACAAGTTCGGATAATGTATCATTGCTGCACAATATAGAAGTAATCACATCCTATGGTGCACATACATTGGCGGATATTGTGAAACTTGTAATACGACCGGATGAATATTGTGTAGACACTGTTGATGACGATTGTAATGACGCGGTCAACAGCCTCATTGATTACAAGGATGTGCAAGGCCAAGAACTAGGAAAACGAGCCATGGTTATTGCTGCTGCTGGTGTTCACCACGTGATGATGATAGGTCCGCCTGGATCTGGTAAAACTATGTTGGCAGAACGATTGCCAACCATTTTACCACCCCTAAGTTGGGAGGAGCGGCTAGAAACAACACGCATTCATGATGTGGCAGGGTTGCTCGAAAAGAATAGGCTGATTGCTAAACGGCCTTTTAGATGTCCTCACCATACAGCAACCTTGGCGAGCATCATAGGGGGCGGTAGTAATGCAAAACCGGGAGAAATTACATTAGCCCATAAAGGGGTGCTATTTATTGATGAAGCACCAGAATTTCCGCGCTATGTATTAGATGCGTTACGGCAACCATTAGAATCTCATATGATTACTGTGAATCGGTTACAAAATAGTTATGACTATCCAGCAGATTTTATATGTATACTCGCCGCTAATCCATGTCCTTGTGGATATTATGGGGACCCTCATAAGGAGTGTGTTTGTAGCTCTACAGAATTAGAAAGATATCAGCATAAAATATCTGGACCTATATTGGACCGCATAGATCTATTTATCCTTGTAGAGAGACCTAGTTTTAACGATATGTTATGTATGGATTCTGATTCTATGAGTAGTGCAGATATGAAACAACTCGTGGAGCAAGGGCGCCAGATGCAATTAGAACGTTTCCAAGACCAACCATTTAAGTCAAATGGTGCCCTGCCACATGGCGCTATTCGTGAACTTTGTAATATACGCGATGATTGCTGGGGCTTGTTAGGAGACGTATATGAACGATTTCATTTTACAGGGCGTAGCTTTGATCGATTGCTGAAGGTGAGTCGAACCATTGCAGATTTAGATGGGTCCTTATATATAGAAAACGAACATATTTCAGAAGCTATGATGTATCGGCACATTCCATATCATGTGTCGAGGATAGGAGTTCATGATGGAGCAACAGTATGAAAGTAACTTTTACATTGCCGCCATGCAGAGTATTTCTTCACTAGGAGCAGCAACGATACGTGATTTAGTCGAAAAGTTTGGAGATCCTTATAAGGCATGGTGTGCTTTACAAAATCGTAAGAACCTAACGACAATACTAGGCATTCCGTCCACAAAATATAGGCAAATCGAGAAAGAGGCGACCGACGAACGATTACGGACTATCTATAAGGCTCTTAAGAACTGGCATATAGAATATATTACGTACCTTGACGTATTATTCCCTGGGCATTTACAAGAGATATACAATCCGCCAGCCGTCATATTTGTGAGAGGAAATATATCGTTGTTAGATGATGAAACGATGAAAATTGCCATGGTAGGAGCTCGAAAATGTTCCGATTATGGTCGTAATGTGGCACTGCGGATAGGTAAGGAACTAGCTGCGTATAATGTAGCCATAGTCAGTGGTGGTGCGAGGGGGATAGATAGTCATAGCCATGAAGGTGCTTTAGCGGCAAATGGACAAGTGATCGTTGTTATGGGATGCGGTTTAGATATTGTATATCCGCCGGAGAATAAACGGTTATTTGATGCCGTTCTTAAGAACAATGGTTTATTAGTATCAGAATATCCTCCCGGTACACCGCCGTCAGGTGTCCATTTTCCCGCAAGGAATCGCATTATTAGTGGGCTTTCACAAATCATCATCGTAGTAGAGGCCAAGGCGAGCAGTGGGTCTCTGATAACGGCTGATATGGCCGCCAATGAAGGCCGTGAAATCTATGTGGTGCCTGGCAGTATTTTAAGCAATGTAGCGGAGGGCAATCACTGGCTCATGCGCCAAGGGGCTAATATATTAACGAAAGCACAAGATATAATCGAGGATTATGAGTTAAAGCCCCGTGTAGTTGATACGCAAGGGTCCGATGTGTTAAGCTTTAAGGTGGAATGGGAGGTCGTGTTGAGTACAATTCCTACCGATCAATGTATTAGTGTAGGCGATTTAATCAAGAAAACACACATTCCATTACAACGATTACAAAGTATTTTATTAGACCTTGAAATGAAACATATGATTGAGAAGGTTCATTCTAAGGGCTATATTAACATAATCGGGAGTGATGCACTTGTCCATTAAACGATCTATCGTTATTGGGGAACCGAAAGAACCAAAACAAGAAACAAAAAAGAAAAAGACTACGATCAATAAAAAGGTAGCAAAAGAAGCGTTGACACCAGTTGGTATTGTACGCGACAAATCGATTGTTGCAACATCGATGCCGCCAGAGCAACGAAAACCTCGCGTATATAATCCGGATGGTAAAATCCTTGTCATTGTGGAATCACCGGCTAAATCTAAGACTATCGAGAAATTTTTAGGCCCTAATTATATTGTGAAAGCCAGTATGGGCCATCTTCGGGATTTGCCTAAATCTCAAATGGGTATCGACATTGATCATGACTTTACCCCACGATATAGTAATCTGGTAGCACGTAAAAAGGTGATTGACGATTTGGTGGCCCATGCCGATGAAAGTAGCGCCGTATTGCTCGCAACTGACCCGGACCGCGAGGGGGAAGCTATTTCCTGGCATTTAGCATACATTCTAAACGTAGATATCACATCTAATTGTCGTATTACTTTTAATGAAATTACAAAAACTGCTGTTGCAGAGGCCTTAGAGCATCCACGTACTGTGGATATGAACATGGTTGACGCACAGCAAGCACGTCGTGTACTAGACCGCATTGTAGGGTATAAGTTAAGCCCTCTATTATGGAAAAAGGTTTGCAAAGGTTTGAGCGCTGGTCGTGTTCAATCCGTAGCTGTACGTCTCATTTGTGAACGAGAACGTGAAATACAAGCTTTTGTACCTCAAGAATATTGGTCTATTGAAGGACAATTTAAGACGAAAACTAATGAAGAGTTTGCCGCTGAACTAACTCATGTAAAGGGCGACAAACTAGATATTACATGTGAAGCAGATGCAGTAGCAATACAAAAGGCTATTGCGGACCATACGGCTACTGTTACATCTGTTAAGAAAAGTAAACGAAGCCGTAAACCAGCTCCGCCTTTTACCACATCTACATTGCAACAAGATGGTGTTCGTAAGCTTAATTTTGGGGCTAAACGGACCATGATGATTGCTCAACATTTATATGAAGGTTTGGAAATCGGTTCTTATGGTCACGTAGGTTTAATTACCTATATGCGTACAGACTCTACACGTATATCCAAAGATATGCAAGAACAGGCAAGAGTCTATATTAAGAGAACCTATGGCGATGACTATTGCCCTGCTAAACCGAATGTATATGGTAAGAAGGAATCAGCTCAAGATGCGCATGAAGCCATTCGTCCTACATCTCTTGAATTGACACCTAAAATGGTAGAACCATTTGTAAATCGCGATGAACTAAAGTTATATACACTGATTTGGAATCGTTTTATGGCTAGCCAAATGGCACCACAACAAAATGAGTCCACTACCATTGAACTAGATATTGATGATACTTATACCTTTAAGGCAACTGGTTCTCGTGTGTTATTCCCTGGATTTAGTGCAGTCTATGAAGATAGTAAGAAAGAAGATACGCCACAATTACCAGCGTTGAAGAAATCTGATGTGGTGGAAACTGTACTTATCGACCCAGAACAACATTTTACGCAACCGCCTGCTAGATATTCTGAAGCAAGTCTTATCAAAACATTGGAAGAATTAGGCATTGGTCGCCCAAGTACATATGCGCCAATTATAGATACTATCGTTAGCCGTAATTATGTAGAAACAAATAATAAACAATTCATACCTACAGAACTCGGCTTTGTAGTAGTAGACTTTTTAGTGGCCTATTTTGAAAAAATCATCAACACTGGGTTTACTGCAGAACTTGAAGAGGAGCTCGATGCCATCGCGAATGGTAAGGATACGTATGTGAAGGTATTGACTGATTTTTACAATATATTTAAGCAAGAATTGGATGATGCTAGCGATGTAGACAAAATTCAAATCGCATCCATGGAAAGTGATGAAACCTGTGAGCTTTGTGGTCATCCTATGGTCTATAAATTCGGTCGCTATGGTAAATTCTTAGCATGTTCTAACTTCCCAGAATGCAAGAACACTAAACCGATTACGGTTGGTACCGGTGTTGCTTGTCCTAAATGCGGTGAAGGGGAAATCGTAGAACGGAAATCTAAGCGTGGTCGTATCTTCTATGGTTGTAATCGTTATCCACAATGCGATTTTACGTTATGGGATAAGCCTACTCATGAGTTCTGCGATACATGTGGCAGTATTATCGTTGAAAAATCATATAAAAATGGTACGACGAAGAAATTCTGCTCCAATGAAACATGTCCAACTAGACCACCTAAGAAAACGAGAAAGAAAAAGTCTGATGATTCAGTAAAGAAAGAAGAGGATACAAAGAGTGAGTGAAAATAGAGTTACTGTTATAGGGGCTGGCTTAGCTGGTTCTGAAGCAGCGTGGCAACTTGCCAATCGTGGTGTTGCTGTCGATTTATATGAAATGCGTCCTATAAAGAGTTCTCCGGCTCATCAAACGGATCAATTTGCTGAACTAGTTTGTAGCAATTCTTTGCGCGCTGGCAATATAGAGAATGCTGTTGGTCTACTAAAGGAAGAAATGCGTCGATTAGGATCGTTAATTATGGAATGTGCAGATGCAACAGCTGTACCTGCTGGTGGTGCCTTAGCGGTTGACCGTCATCTCTTCAGTGCTATGGTAACTGATAAGATAAAAAGTCACCCTAATATTACAGTGCATCATGAAGAGGTGACATCTATCCCTACAGAAGGAACCGTTATCTTTGCTTCTGGTCCATTAACATCTGAAACACTAGGTGATGCCATTAGAGAATTAACCGGTAATACGGGTTTTTATTTCTATGATGCAGCGGCCCCTATTGTGACCGCAGAGTCTCTTAACTATGATAAGGTGTTTGCTGCGTCTCGCTACGATAAAGGCGATGCAGATTATCTTAATTGCCCTATGAATGAAGAAGAGTATAAACACTTCTGGCACGAATTGACCCATGCTGAGGCCGTACAGCCTAAGGATTTTGAAAAGGAAATCTATTTTGAAGGTTGTATGCCTGTGGAAATTATGGCATCTCGTGGAGAGGATACATTGCGTTATGGTCCATTGAAACCAGTAGGCTTAGTGGATAAGCGTACCAATGAAGAATCCTATGCGGTTGTGCAATTGCGTAAAGAAAACAAAGAGGGAACTATGTTTAACCTCGTAGGGTTCCAAACTCATTTAAAATGGGGCGAACAAAAACGCGTGTTTGGTTTAATTCCTGGCCTTGAAAATGCAGAATTTATTCGGTATGGTGTGATGCATCGTAATACGTATATCAATTCTCCAGAATTGCTCAATCATGCATTCCAATTACAGTCTGATCATCGACTATTCTTTGCTGGTCAAATGACAGGTGTAGAAGGGTATCTTGAATCAGCCGCATCAGGGCTCATGGTAGGGTTACAGGTAAAACGATACCTTGATGATAATGCATTTATCAACTTCCCTAAAACGACGGCTATCGGATCATTGAGCCACTATATATCTTCCTATGAAGGATCTAATTTCCAACCTATGAATGTTAATTTTGGTATTATGGAATCATGGCCTCAACGGATTCGTAAGAAAAAAGAGAAAAATGCTCTCATTGCCAATCGTGCATTAGAAGAACTTGACGCATTAAAGGCACAAGAACAACTGTAAATGATGCTTGTCGCTCATGGTCTATCGTTAGAATAATTGAATAGATATAAAAAATCCTTCATTCATGGATGTTGTGTATCCGTGAATGAAGGATTTTGTTATTTACGTTTCTTTTGTTTTTGTGGTGCTTCTGGTACTGTTTCAGCCACACCTTGTTGCTTTTTATCTAGATAACCAAAGTAGATAAATAAACAGATACCTACAATCATAACAATGAGGCTCGTCATCTGTGCTGATTTAAGTCCCATTGTGAGGTTTACATAATCACCGCGTAAGAACTCTAAGCAGAATCGCGCTGCGGAATACAAGATAGCGTATAGAACGAACACTTGTCCTTTAGCATGTTTGAATGAGCTAAAGAGTAGTAAGATCACGAAGATTAGAATATCGATTTGGCCTTCCCAAATTTCAGCTGGCCATAATGGCTGATTACCATAGGTGCGGTATGCAAGGGTGCTTTCAGGATAGAGAATACCAAAATTTCCACCCGTAGGATGACCAAAGGCATCGCCGTTAAACAGGTTAGCCATACGGCCAACCGATTGAGCTAAAATGAGGGCTGGCGCAAAAATATCGGCAAAGGCCCAGAAATCGATTTTATGTTTTCTTAGATACCAATAACCGGCTAATGTACCGAATACGACGCCTCCTTGAATGGCCATGCCGCCTTGCCATACGAAAGGAATTTCGAGGAGATGATTGCCATAGTAATGCCAATCGAAGAAAAATACATCCCATAAGCGGGCGCCGATAAGACCTGCTATAGCGACTGTAATGGAGAAATCAACAATGTGCTCGTGCCATCCACGACCGTCTTTTTTGAGTAAGAAATAGGCTACAGAGGCACCGCTAATGATGGCTAGTGCTAACATGACACCGTAGGCCCTAATCGGGAAATCGCCTATGAAAAATAGATATTGATGCATATGAACTCCTTTATGAATAAACGTTCATGCTTTTATAAGCATAGAAATTATAAGTGTCGATATATGTATGATATAATATAAGAATTGTTATGTAAACAAAAGCTAGTCAGCATAAATTATAGGAGACATACATGTTACGTAAATTTGCTATGGCAGGTGCTGTATTATCTAGTATTTCTGGTAATACTGTACAGGCTGAAGTGTTGGTGCCATTACAACAATATTTAAATACGACCAACCGTAATTATGAGGCCAATCAATATAAGACATCTTATACAATCTATGTACCACAGCTAGAACTGAATGGTACAACCATTACGATGAATCCTAAAGCTGTTGGAGAGCCCGTTAAATTGCCGATTACCAAACGGGATGGTGCCGAATATGTTGATGTAGAAAATGCAACACCGTTGATAGGCGTCACCTATACAAAGGATAGGGACCACGTTCAATTGACCGCTGCACCAGAGACGATGCAAGTATTGCAAAATAAACCTGTCCAAGGACCTCTATCTTGGGCTTTTGATCCATGGCCTAACCAAGATGCGCCGTATACGAAAAAATTGAATGTCAGCGGAGATAACATCATCTCTCCAAGTTGGTTCAAATTGCATAGCCTTGGCTTAGAATCTAGTCCTAATATTAATGTGGACTATGTGAAAGCATACAAGGCCAATGGATATCATGTATGGCCGCTTATTACAAATCGTTTTGATCCAGATTTTACGAGTGGTATCTTAGCCGATGAAGCAGTGTGGAAGAAATACGCTCAAAATCTCATTCAATATGCTTATATTTATGGATTTGATGGATATAATTTTGACTTTGAAAATGTAGACTATTCTGACCGTGATAAATTGACAAGATTCGTAGCATACTTAGCTGACGAATTACATAAGTATAATATTCAATCCTCTGTCGATGTAACAGGATATTCTAATAGTCCAAATTGGTCTCTTGTATATGACCGTAAGTCCTTCGCTAACAGTGTAGATTATGTCGTATTAATGGCTTATGACGAAACATGGGCCAAGAGTACTACGGCAGGACCGGTTGCAAGTTATCCTTGGGTACGCGATCATGCTGAGAAGATGTTGCAAGAGGTACCAAGTCATAAGCTTGTTCTTGGCATTCCATTCTACACTAGAATTTGGCATGAATCAGGCGGTGTGGCACGGGGTGAAACATTGGCCATTAAAAATGAATCATCTTATTTCACAAATCACGCATCGAATATTATTTGGAATGATACGTTAAAATCTTATTATGCAGCTATTCCAACAACTAGTGGTACCGATAAGATTTGGTTTGAAGATAATAAATCCTTAGGATATAAATTAAACCTAGTGAAAGAATTACAATTGGCCGGCTTTGCTGCATGGCGTAAAGGCTTTGAAGATGATAATACGATTACAATGATTCAAGGCGTTGATTTAGGTAAAGGTACACCTAACACAGCACCAGTTGTTGAAGCTCCTAAGCCTGTTGTTGAAAAACCATTAACAAAAGCTGAACGTAAGGCTCTTGAAAAAGCAGCTAAAGAAAAGGCGAAAGCAGAAGCTAAAGCAGCTAAGGAGAAGGCAAAAGCAGAAGCTAAAGCTGCAAAAGAAAAGGCGAAAGCCGAAGCTAAAGCATCTAAAGAACGTACAAAAGCGAATGCTAAGACTGTGAATGAAAAGCAAAAGGTTGATAATGATATAGCGTCTATCGTTCCCGCTGTTCAAGTAGTAAAAAAGTAGATAAATTGACGGTTTATGGTACGAAGTAGTACAATAATACTATTAATTAGAATCACAAACAGATTTGAGGAGGCACCTACATGAACGAAAAATATGTAGCCCAAGATATTGAGAAAAAGTGGCAAAAGTACTGGGATGAGAACCATACTTTTAAAACTGAATATGACGAAAGTAAAGAGAAATACTATGCATTAGAAATGTTCCCATATCCATCTGGCAATTTGCATATGGGCCATGTGCGCAACTATTCCATCGGCGACGTAGTAGCGCGTTTTAAGAAAATGAATGGTTTTAACGTATTGCATCCAATGGGCTGGGATTCCTTTGGTATGCCTGCAGAAAATGCAGCTATTAAACATGGTATTGCACCTAAAACATGGACTCTTGATAATATTGAGAACATGAAAAAACAACAAAAAGCATTGGGCCTTTCCTATGATTGGGACCGTGAAGTTGCTACATGTAAAGAAGATTACTATAAATGGACACAATGGTTCTTCGAACAATTCTATAAAAAAGGGTTAGCTTATAAAAAAGAAGCAAAGGTTAACTGGTGTGAAACATGCCACACTGTATTAGCTAACGAACAAGTTATTGATGGCCTTTGCTGGCGTTGTGATAATCCTGTAGAGAAAAAGGATTTATCTCAATGGTTCCTCCGCATCACTGAATATGCAGATCGCCTGTTAGATGATCTCGATACACTCGATGGTTGGCCTCAACGCGTTAAATTGATGCAAAAGAATTGGATTGGTCGCTCTGAAGGTACAGAATTCTCTTTTGATGTGCCATCCATTAACGAACGTATTTCCGTATATACGACTCGTGTAGATACAATCTACGGCGTAAGTTACGTTGTATTGGCTCCTGAACATCCATATGTAGAACGTTTAATTGAAAATGCACCTAACAAAACTGATTTAGATGCTTTTATCACGCGTATGCGCAACATGAGTGACATCGACCGCACGTCTACAGAAGCACCTAAGGAAGGCATGTTTACCGGTTCTTATGCGGTAAATCCTATGTCTGGTGAACAAGTGCCTATTTGGATTGCTAACTATGTTCTCGTAGATTATGGTACTGGTGCCGTTATGGGTTCTCCTGCTCATGACGAACGGGACTGGGAATTTGCTCATAAATACGATTTGCCTATTAAACCTGTTGTTTCTCACAATGGTGAAAGCTACAATTTCGATACATGGGAAGAATCTGACCACGAAGATGGCGTGTTGATTAATTCTGGTGAATTTGATGGTCAAACATCTGAAGAGGCTCGTAAAAATATTACGGCTGCACTTCATGAACGCGGTATCGGTGAAGGTAAAACTAATTTCCGTCTTCGCGATTGGCTTATCTCTCGCCAACGTTATTGGGGCGTGCCAATTCCTGTTGTATATTGCGATACATGTGGTGAACAACTCGTACCAGAAGAAGAATTGCCTGTACGTCTTCCTGAAGATGTTAAATTTGAATCCGGTGCTGTATCCCCATTGGCAACATCCGAAGCTTTCATGAACGCTAAATGTCCTAAATGTGGTGGCCCTGCGCGTCGTGAAACAGATACTATGGATACATTCATCGATTCCTCTTGGTACTTCTTGCGTTACACTGACGCATTGAACGATAAAGCACCATTCGATTCTAAAATTGCTAATTACTGGATGAACGTTGACCAATACATCGGTGGTATTGAACATGCTATCTTGCACTTGTTATACTCTCGATTCTTTGTGAAAGTTATTCATGATTTAGGCCTTATCGAAGCTAACGAACCATTCCGTGGTCTTTTGACTCAAGGTATGGTACTTAAAGAAGGCAGTAAGATGTCTAAATCTAAAGGCAATGTGGTTTCTCCAGAAGAAATCATCAATAAGTACGGTGCTGATACAGCGCGCTTATTCATCTTGTTCGCAGCACCAGTTGACCGCGATCTTGATTGGAGTGACCAAGGTGTTGAAGGTTCCTATCGTTTCTTAGGTCGCGTATGGCGTATTGTTGATGCGTATGACCAAGCAGCAAAAGAAAATCATACGGGTGACCTTACAAAAGATGAAGTGGCATTACGCCGTGAATTACACCGTGTTATCAAAAAGGTTACAGAAGATTTAGATAATAACTTCAACTTTAATACGGCAATCAGTGCGATTATGGAACTTGTTAATGCTATGTATGCACACAAGGACAAAGCAGAATCTGTAAATGCTGATCTTGCTAATGAGTTAACACATAATCTCGTGTTGTTATTAGCTCCATTCGTGCCACATATTACAGAAGAATTGTGGCATGAACTTGGCGAAACTGAATCCGTTCATACTATGAACTGGCCAACATACGAAGAATCTGCTCTTAAAGTAGACGAAGTAGAAGTGGTTCTCCAAGTTAATGGTAAGGTTCGCGATAAATTAACTGTTTCTGTGAATATTACGAAAGAAGAGTTGGAAGCATTGGCTAAAGAATCTAGTCGTGTCCAAGAATTTACAGAAGGTAAACAAATCGTTAAGGTTATCTACGTACCAGGTAAACTTGTGAATATTGTTGTAAAATAATATTTCTATATATGATTTGTTAATATAATGAAAGCCCCCAACTACATAGGGAGAAGGGGGCTTTATTATCTAGAGAGGTTATTATGGCAAAACGTAGCGATTATATTTCTTGGGATGAATACTTTATGGGCGTTGCTATTTTGGCTGCGCAACGATCCAAAGATCCTAATACACAAGTGGGGGCCTGTATCGTCAGCAATGATAATAAGATTTTATCCATCGGTTATAATGGCATGCCCTTAAACTGTAGTGACGATGATTTCACATGGGAACGGGATACGGCAGATGATAATAAATATTTCTATACCGTTCATAGTGAATTAAATGCGATTCTAAACTATCGTGGTGGTTCTTTAGAAGGGTCTAAGATTTATGTAACACTGTTTCCTTGTAATGAATGTGCAAAGGCTATCATCCAAAGCGGCATAAAGGCCGTTATTTATCGAGATGATTTGTACAAAGATACAAAAGAGGTTAAGGCTTCAAAACGTATGCTAAAGACGGCTGGTGTAGATATTATTGAATATCAATCGACAGGCCGCGTATTGGAAATAACACTATAATAGATAAAAGAGGGATGGTGTATCCTTCGAAAGCGAATTTGGCCATGCGGAGGCCGAAGGCCGGAGTCAGATCCGTCCGGTGGAGCTTACGGAGGATGTACCATCCCTTTTATATGTTGTGTGTTATACCAATAAGCGGCCGTCAATCATGATATCTACTTGTTGGCCGTCTTTTGTAATGCCTTTAATATTCATGTTTTCGTGACCAATCATAAAGTCCACATGAGCGAGGGAGTGATTGAGACCACGTTCTTTGAGTTCCTCTTCAGATAAACCATCGCTATTTTTTAGACAAGTTGGATAGGCAGCTCCGATTGCTAAATGGCAGGATGCATTTTCGTCAAATAATGTTTCATAGTAAATTCTATTGGATTGGCTAATAGGGCTATAGTGATCCACGAGGGCTACTTCACCAAGATATTGAGATCCTTCATCCGTCTCGATGAGTTCTTTCAGAATATCTAACCCCTCCTCAGCTGTGTAATCAACAATTTTACCGTTTTCAAAGGTAAAGGAGAAGTTAGAAATAGGATTGCCTTGGTAGATAAGTGGTTTTGTACTGACTACTTTACCATTTACACCATTCCATTGAGGTGCACAGAATACCTCTTCTGTAGGTATATTGGCATTAAATTTGATACCCTCTTTGGAGAACTCTTCGCCACCTTGCCAAATATGGTCTTCTGGCAATTCGAGAAGTAAATCTGTGCCATTTTCACATGTATATCGTAATGCTTTCAAATCAAGAGCGTTTAATGCTTCGCGACGATGGCGTAGCTTAGCCATGTGATGCGCATATGTTTCTTTTGCCTCTACATCATTGAGACGACATAATTTTAGTAATGTAAGCCAGAGTTGATCAATTTTTTCTTCATCTGATCCTTCATAGCCAAGAAGTTCAGCCCAAAGCACTGTTGGTACAGCGGCTACACACCATGTTACGGATGAGTTCATGATGGCTGTATGGTAGAAGGATAGTACCTTGTTGAGATTGCGTGAGTTTAGGCTAATGCGCTCTGTAGGAATTCCTGCTAACGCCTTTGGATTGGCACTGATAAGTGATAAAAAGGCAGCTTTTTCCTCTACATATTGCTCGTAATATACAGGGATCCATTTAGCCGGTGTTTCTAGAACCGACGCATCAGCATGTAATAAGCGTTGTCGTGTAATTGGGGTATGACGCCAATTGATGATAACCTCTTTGGCACCTAATTGATAGGCTTCTTCCGTAACGATGACTGCAAAATCTTTATTGTCTACATCAACAGATACGATGAGTGTTTGCTTTTCTTGTAAATTAACGCCAGACTGCAATAAAGTACGGGCGTATTTACGTAATAATTCTTGATTCATTATAAACTCCTTAAGATAGTAATAGGATATACCGGTAAAGTATGTTTCTTTAATTCGATATAATTTTGAAAACTCCTGCTTATGTGACTAATAGAGTCACAAGTAGGAGTTATTTGTTGTATATGGAAACTCTAATAGTAGGAGGTGACCATATGAAACAAATGATTGTGTCACATAAGTGGATTATAATAATCCTGTGTATTTTAGTAGGAATTTATTTCCTATGGCCTATTATAACAGAAGGAAGCACCACAATGCCAGATTCGTCTGTATTAGCGGCTAATACGTCTGACGTGAATAGCATTAATCATCATGAAAGTAATTCTATTCATGCTAATAATGGGGTAGTTCAACCTGAACAACATACTGAAAGTACAGATGCTATTGTGTATGTGACGGGTGCTATTCAATCGCCAGGTCTTTATAAGGTGGCAGCTAGCTCGACAATTGGCGATGTTATAAAAGGGGCTGGAGGTGCACTACCATATGGAGATGTAGAGTCCATCAATTTAGCAGAGACAGTGACAGGTGGGCAGCATATTCATATCAAATTTAACTTTCACGGGAATCCTGAATCATTACTACGAAATCAAAAGATTAATATTAACACGGCTACCGTTAAGGAACTCGATTCACTGCCTGGAATTGGGCCAACCATGGCAAAACGGATTGAAGAGTATCGTCAAAGTAAGGGTACTTTTACATCTATAGAGGATATCAAGCATGTCAAAGGTATTGGCGATGGATTATTTAAGAAGATACGCGATAAAATTACAGTCTAATTTACCTATTTATTTGACACTGAATATGCTGATCACCTATTCGGAGATAGCCCATTATATTCTAAGTGGTATCATACTAGGCATTTTATGTGCCTATAGCTCGCATTATGTATTGCTCGATACGAGTTGGTATTGTATGTTTGGTGCTGCTGGCTATCTACTATATACATTGGTTAAAGCTGTGGTTCGCTATAGGTTACAATCGTCTTTGTCAATTAAATATATAGTTGTAACCTGCATTGTCTCATGTGCATTAGGTGGCATATCATTTTTACATGTAAACCATCAAATTAATCAGTATGTAGGGCACACTAAATTCTTTTTATCACAAGAAGGCGAATATGCACTACTCATAGATTCTCCGGTAGATTTAAAAGTGATTGATGGGAAAGAATATAGATCATTTAGTGCTATATTGTTAGGGTTAGTGCCACACAAGGATACGGCAAAAGGCGTACATATTAAGGCCGATGGGCATATTAGAGTAACAATACAAGAAAATCCTACACATCTTCATATGGGGGATTCGATTATTGTTTATGGTACGCCTAGATCTCTCTATTTGACAGAAGAGAGAGGCACTATTGATAAGCGAAATAAGGCAATTCGTAATGAAGATATGGGTGCCATGTTTGATGGTACCTATAAGGTGGTGGATTTACAGGCTCTAAAAGAGTATAAGATAGATTCTTATATCGGTTATTATCAACGGTGTCTTCACATAATTGATTCGATGCGTAGTGCTGTTGAAGTATTGATGGAGCAGTATCTATCAGATACAACCAAATGGCTTGGAATTTCATTAGTTCTAGGAGGCCATTATGGAGAATTAGGTCAAGATGTGCTACGTCAATTTGGCTACACTGGTATCATTCATATTTTATCTATATCGGGTTCCCATATTGCACTGTTATTTTCTATCGTATATGGCCTATGCAGAGTATGTCGTATCAGGAAACGTTATGCTATGATGGGTGGTATTATACTATCTATCTTTTATTGTATAGTGGTTGGTTTCAGTGCACCTGTTGTGCGTTCCACTATAATGGGGATTTGGCTTGCTTTAGCCTATGTAAAGGGCCGTATGTATACGGCGAAGCAAGGATTAGCAGTGACGGCTATACTGTTTTTACTATATGATCCGTTACTTATATTAGACGTGAGCTTTCAACTATCCTTTGGAGCTACCTATGGGCTCTTATTATTTGGCATGCCATTATATCGATGGATCACAGTATTGCCACCGATTGTGAAAGCTCCACTAGTACTCTGTATCAGTGCACAACTTTTATTGATACCGTTCCAGCTCTATTACTTTCACTATTTGAGTTTAGCAAGTCTTTTTGCAGCTATTATTATTACACCTTTACTTGATATAGCTATTGTTATGTTATTTGGTTGTACCATAATATCCTTACTTATACCAATAGGTATGGTTTGGAACGTAATCGACTGGATATTAACTATCTGTTTATATGTAAATGCGCATCTTGCTAACAGTTCTATATGTCTATGGTGGATATGTACCATTTCTGCCACATTAGGGGTGTTATACTATGGATGTGTGGGATTACTATATATTAACCTAGTCTCATTAAAGCTTAGATTTAGAACTTTCACAAAAGGAATTGTACTTATGGGAATTGGCATAATTGCTATAGCTTATAGTGGCATCTTATATAGGAATGAAACGATTTTGCATATTATACCTATGAAACAGTCAAATGCATTCCTCATTGTTAAGCCTTATGAAAAAATAGCTATGGTATATATTGATACACCTGATGCTATTCCTATGAAAGCTAGTGAAATTCGCGTAAGAAATGGACTCCAAAGTTTTGGTATTCCATTAAAAAATGCTCATGTTCAACGATTTCAATCGACGGGCAAAAATACTGTTTTATACAAAAATGATATATCGTCTGTGATGGTCTATAATAGACAAAATGGTGAAAAAAAACTACAATTAAATGATATGAGGAACACTATTTTGATTACCTCTCAGTCGTATATGATGAATCAAATTGTAGCATTACATTTGAATCATCCCGTGCTTGTTAGCATGCCTCGAGGAGCGATGCGAGACATTGATCCCGATGCAGAACATGTTCATTTATGGGGCTATCAATATATTCCGGACTATCGATTGTGAAAGGAGGACTGGTGATGAATCAAGTATACCTAATTTATGGTAATGAACCACAACTCATAGAAGAAGAGAAACAAAAGTTTTTCTTATCTCATAAAAACCTAGATGTGCGCGTGTTGCATGATGAAGCAGGTCCTTCTAAAATATCAGAACAATTGATGGAGGATTCTTTATTTGGCGATACTAAGGTATTTTGTCTTATCAATCTACCTATCTTGAAAAAAGCAGGCCAAAAAGAGAGTCAAGAATGGGATGCACTGGCCGAGTTACTGATGAATTATACCGGTGATAATCCAGTACTTATTATCTATCACGATATGGTGGATAAACGATTAAAACAAAATAAAAAGATATTAGAATCTATTCCTAATAAGGAATGTAAGCG
>OBUY01000380.1_pt1 | contig 18926 bp, 15 predicted proteins | sample 1475781 | NCBI WGS metagenome assembly OBUY01 (sample SAMEA2579912, study PRJEB22360) | human gut metagenome | biome: human gut; feature: human-associated habitat; material: faeces | place: Denmark | collected 2008/2010 | reverse complement strand
GCGCGCAAATCCGCCAGTGGATTATCGACACTCCCTTCCAGCCTGAGCTGGAAAATGCCATCCGCGAAGCCTATGCCCAGCTTTCTGCCGATGACGAAAACGCCTCTTTTGCAGTGCGTTCCTCCGCCACCGCAGAAGACATGCCGGATGCCTCCTTTGCCGGTCAGCAGGAAACTTTCCTTAACGTTCAGGGGTTTGACGCCGTCCTCGTAGCTGTGAAACATGTCTTTGCGTCCCTGTTTAATGATCGCGCTATCTCTTATCGCGTTCACCAGGGGTACGATCACCGTGGCGTGGCGCTCTCCGCCGGTGTTCAGCGGATGGTGCGTTCCGACCTCGCATCCTCTGGCGTGATGTTCTCCATTGATACCGAATCCGGTTTCGACCAGGTGGTGTTTATCACTTCCGCATGGGGCCTCGGTGAAATGGTGGTGCAGGGCGCGGTTAACCCGGATGAATTTTACGTGCATAAACCGACGCTGGCGGCGAATCGTCCGGCTATCGTGCGCCGCACGATGGGATCGAAAAAAATCCGCATGGTCTACGCGCCGACTCAGGAACATGGCAAACAGGTTAAAATTGAAGATGTGCCACAGGAACAGCGTGACATCTTCTCGCTGACCAACGAAGAAGTGCAGGAACTGGCAAAACAGGCCGTACAAATTGAGAAACACTACGGTCGCCCGATGGACATTGAGTGGGCAAAAGATGGTCACACCGGCAAATTGTTCATTGTGCAGGCGCGTCCAGAAACCGTGCGTTCACGCGGCCAGGTCACGGAACGTTATACCCTGCATTCACAGGGCAAGATTATCGCAGAAGGCCGTGCTATCGGCCATCGCATTGGCGCAGGCCCGGTGAAAGTCATTCATGACATCAGCGAAATGAACCGCATCGAACCAGGTGATGTGCTGGTCACCGACATGACCGACCCGGACTGGGAACCGATCATGAAGAAAGCGTCGGCCATCGTCACTAACCGTGGTGGGCGTACCTGTCACGCGGCGATCATCGCTCGTGAACTGGGTATTCCGGCGGTAGTCGGCTGTGGTGATGCAACCGAACGGATGAAAGACGGTGAGAAGGTTACCGTTTCCTGTGCCGAAGGTGACACCGGTTACGTGTATGCCGAACTGCTGGAATTCAGCGTGAAAAGCTCCAGCGTGGAAACCATGCCGGATCTGCCGCTGAAAGTGATGATGAACGTCGGTAACCCGGATCGTGCGTTTGACTTCGCCTGCCTGCCAAACGAAGGCGTGGGTCTGGCGCGTCTGGAATTTATCATCAACCGCATGATTGGCGTTCACCCGCGCGCACTGCTCGAGTTTGACGACCAGGAACCGCAGTTGCAAAACGAAATCCGCGAGATGATGAAAGGTTTTGATTCTCCGCGTGAATTTTATGTTGGTCGTCTGACCGAAGGGATCGCGACGCTGGGCGCTGCGTTTTATCCGAAGCGCGTCATTGTTCGTCTCTCGGACTTTAAATCTAACGAATACGCCAACCTGGTGGGCGGCGAGCGTTACGAGCCGCATGAAGAGAACCCGATGCTTGGCTTCCGTGGCGCGGGTCGCTACGTTTCCGAAAGTTTCCGCGACTGCTTCGCGCTGGAGTGTGAAGCGGTGAAACGTGTGCGCAACGACATGGGGTTAACCAACGTTGAGATCATGATCCCGTTCGTGCGTACCGTTGAGCAGGCGAAAGCGGTGGTTGAAGAACTGGCGCGTCAGGGGCTGAAACGTGGTGAGAACGGGCTGAAGATCATCATGATGTGTGAAATTCCGTCCAACGCCTTGCTCGCTGAACAGTTCCTCGAATATTTCGATGGTTTTTCTATCGGCTCAAACGATATGACACAGTTGGCGCTCGGTCTGGATCGTGACTCCGGCGTAGTTTCTGAACTGTTCGATGAGCGCAATGACGCCGTGAAAGCACTGTTATCAATGGCGATCCGTGCCGCGAAGAAACAGGGCAAATATGTCGGGATTTGCGGTCAGGGCCCGTCTGACCACGAGGACTTTGCTGCATGGTTGATGGAGGAAGGGATCGATAGCTTGTCCCTGAACCCGGATACCGTGGTGCAAACATGGTTAAGTCTGGCTGAACTGAAGAAGTAAATAAAAGCCCGGCGGCGTTCAGTCGCCGGGTTTACGCTATTTCCGCATACGAAACTTATTCCATGATTTCGCAATAACGCTGGGTTAATCGCTGAATAATATCTTTCCTTAATAAAAACTTTTGTATTTTACCGGATAGTGTACGTTGGTTAAGGGGCAGGCTAAGTTTGGTGCTGTCATCAAGCGTGAAGTTACCAGAAATAAAGCGATTAACCGGTGCGCCGCCATAAAGCTGAGTTTGATCGGGATCAACAACAACGATATCCACCAGATAGCCCGGAATACGGACAGATTTGGGATGCAGCGTGGCTTTCTTAACCATCTTCTGCACCTGCATCATCACGATACCGCCGTTATTGTGCACCGCCTGGGTAATAACCAATGCGTCGAGATACATCACTTCATCTTCAAAGGTGGCATAGCCTTCGCTGTCGCAGGTGGTGGCGCGAATAAAGGCGATATTCGGCGCAATCGCTTTGTAATAGAGATATTCTTTATTATCAAACTCGACCATTTTAATCAGGTCTTCGTTGGTCACTTCATTAAGTTTTCCGCCTTGTTGGCGAGGGTCGACAAATGTGCCGATACCAATATCGCTAATAATCCCCGGCTGGTGGGTAGCGGCGGCGCGCAATGTTTGGGTGAGCACACCTTGTGGATAGTTATAGGCAACAATTTTATTTTGTTCTGCAAGGTCAGAAATACGCGGCGATTGTCCCCAGTGTCCGCATAATGCCCATTTCACAAGACCTTCTTGCGCCAGCGGACTAATACCGCGATCGCCAAGCCCTGTAGGGCTAATAATTGATAAATTACGCGGTGTCTGGGGCTTCTTATATTTATCAGCAAGAACGGTAATTAATGTGGTGGCCTCCAGAATATCGCCGCTAGCGCCTAATATACAAAGCCTTGCTTCGTCGGGGATATAATTTACTGCTTCCTGTGCCGACAGGATCGGCACTCATCCATTAATACGAGATGGTTTTACAGGTTTCATTATTTTTTCCTGATTCAGGTGTGAATTTCCCTGCGTCAGCCAGAAAAATAGCGCGCAGATATTCACGGAATATTTTTATTAAATACTCTTAAAATGCTTACTTTTATTTCGGCGGGTAAGGAAGTTCCCGCCGGAGCGTTATTTATTATGCCTGATGCAAAATAGTTAATACTGTGCGTAAATCATTCACCGATATTTGCCCCGGCGCAGAGGCTTTTTTTACTGCGCCAAAGGTTGCCGCCGAACCAAATACTTCACCGGCCAGACGAGAAATTACGCCAGTTTTTGCCATCGACATCGTAATGATTGGACGATCGGCATACTGTTCCTGCATCTCCAGGGTCGCGGCAAGTAATGTCAGCACATCGCTGGTGCTTTGTGGCATCAGTGCAATTTTGGGAATATCGGCGTCGAAGGACTGCATTTTGCGCAGACGGGCGATGATTTCTTTGGCCTCTGGCGTTTTATGGAAATCATGATTGGACATGACAACCTTCACATCATGCGCGTGAGCGTAGGCGACGGTTTCTTTAACCTGATCATCGCCGGTAAATAACTCCAGATCGATTATATCGACCAGACCACTGTCGATGGCTGCGCGATTGAGCGCAATATACGCTTCTGTCGAAAGTGCCTGCTCACCGCCTTCTTTGGCGCTGCGGAAGGTAAACAGCAGTGGTTTTTCCGGCATTATCTCACGGATAGCTTTTGCCGCTGCCATGACCGACTCTACACAGGAGAGGTCGGCAAAGTGATCCACGCGCCATTCCAGAATATCAAAGTCCGCTTCACGATAGATGAGAGCTTCAGATTTCACGCTGGCGATATCTTTCGCCATCAGCGAGACGATGATTTTTGGTGCGCCCGTGCCAATGACGAGATCTTTTACGGTTACGGTTTTCATTTTTTACCCTTTCTGCACGCGGTCAGCCTGTCAGGCGTCGAACCCCATGACCTGTTTAACGTATTCCAGAGGGAAATCTTTGCCAGTCCATAACGTGAACTGTTCAGCCCCTTGCCACAACAACATGCCGTATCCATCAATCGTTTTGCAACCTGCTTGTTGCGCCTGCTGTAATAACTTCGTCATATGCGGGTTATACACGCATTCAGTGACCAGAAGTCCTGGATGTAACAAACTGATATCATTAACTAAAGACTCATTCTTAAGGGGTTTCATTCCTACTTTTGTGCCGTTGGTTAAAATGTCGGCAGAAGCCAGCGCTTCAGCAAAGGCTTGCTGGTCGGCAAGATCGGTGACGGTTACGACACAATCGGTGTTTTCATTAACCCGTTGCGCGAAGGCGAGGGCTTTATCGAAAAACTCATCCCGACGGTTAAAGAGTTTAATTTCTTTTAAACCTTCAATTGCACCCTGAGCGCCAATTGCCGTTGATGCGCCACCGGCACCTAAAAGCACCATAGTTTTGCCGCTGGCGTTAATTCATCAACATATTCACACGCCAGTTGTTTGTTTGGCATCGACACACCGGTTCCGCGCATTTTCAAGGCTTTTAATCCTTCAATTGCACCGGCAAAGCTGTCGTTATCCACCTCAAAGGCCATATAGGTAAATGGCAATCCCGCTTTTTCTAAGGCTTTATTCTGCATTTCAGGCGATAAGCTATGGCGGATAGGATAAGCCATCAGCCCAATTAACTCATATTTAGCCGTAACATCCATAATTAACACCAGAGCCAGCAGAGCAAAAGTGAAATCGAGAACGATGATATATTGCAGGCCGATATTCGACAGATAACCGGTAATCAGTGGAATAACAAAGTTAGCCAATCCCCCCATCATCATATAAATACTGGTGACTTTGGCTTTGCTTTTTGGGAAGAACTCTGACATGACCGAAACACCGAGCTGTAAAATACCGCCAGCAGCAGAGAAACCGATAACAAAGGCTCCGGCATTACACACCAGCGGAGAAGGGTAGAGATAGATAATGGCGGCAGTGATCGTTGCCAGCGCAGAGTTAAAAACATTAGCCCAGATGGGGCGTACCATTTTTTCAGTAGCGCAGCAAAGATAAAGACACAGACCAGCGAACCCATACGGTTTTTAAAGCCTCGGCCTCCGACATACCGGCAAATGCCATCGCATATTTGGGCATCCACACCACTATCACATAAAAGGTCGAGAATGCCGCGACACCGAACACTACCGATGAAACACCTTCCAGCCAGACTAACGGTTTGCTGTTCATTTGCGGTAATTCTCCGGCAACGCCAGCATCAAACCGTTGGCTGGGGAATTTGCTTTTCAATAGCATCAATGTAATAAGTACAAATAATATGCCTGGGATAATTAACCCATAGCCGTACCAGATGTTATTCAGCAGCATATAACTCACCAGCATTGGATAGAACATTTGCCCGAATGAGATCATCGCTTTAACCAGAATTACCGCTGAACCGGAGGCTTTCGGGAAACATTCCATCAGCGCGGGGTAGCCACCAGTATCCAGTGCTGAGTTGGCGATACCGACGCACACAGCCAGACAGTAAGCGAGGGTTAAATTCGGGCAGGCAGGAATACCAAATAAAAACAGCATTTTCATAAGTTCCACTTAGCAATTTTGCTTTAAAAAGTGTGGCGATGTTGCGTCAATATCCGGTCATTATTCTTGTAATAATGGCTATTGATTCCCGTTAAAATATCAACAAAGACGCTCAAGGTCGTGCGCATATAATTCAGCGGCTACCGATTGATAAATCTTCCAGTCAATAAAATTGCCATCAGGGTAGACACGTTGAAACGCAGTTAAGTCAGGGAAGGAACGCATGGTATTATTGCCGATGCGGTTATTTATTTTCTTTATGATAGCGTGAAGATGTTTTTTTCTTTGCTGACGCATAGCCAGCAGTTGTTCAACAACGCGATCAGGAATGGCACGTTTGCCGTCTTCCCACTGTTTCCAGCTTTCACTGTCACCCGTCAGGGCAATCCAGGTCGCGCATTCATCAATAGTCATGGCAAAAATATGGCGTAGTGCCTGGAGTTCATAAGCGTTCATTGTGTAATGGCTGCATGAATAAAAGGATAAAATATAAATAACACTATCAGCCAGCTAACGGCTTGAAGAGAATCACAGTATCTTGTGCAATATTCCTGGAGATATCGAGAGGCGAGTTGTTGGGGCGAAAAAGTGTTAAAAAAAAGCCCATCATGGGAGATGGGCAAAGACTACACACAGCAATTCGTTTTTCACTCAGGGGATTCCATGCTTATAAATCAATATGTTGATTTATAACCGTGAGCTAATAGTAGGCATACGGACTTTTTGCGTCGATCAGATTCGTCTCATTAGTTTAAAAACTGTAAAGGATTTGCGACAGGTAAGCGTTGCTGAATGGCAGTAAGCAAGAGGATGAATGAAAAAAAGGAAATATTAATTAGCCCTGATTAACAATCAGGCGGCAAAGCCGCCTGATGAGAGATTTACTTATTCGTTTTTTCAATTTCGCCCAGTTCTTCGATAATTTCCTCCGGCTGGTCAGTCGGCGGCGGGACTTCTTCCACCCACGCGGCAAACAGACGCCAGGAAACAGCCAGAAGTACCGGACCAATAAACAAGCCGATCATACCGAAGGCAATCAAACCACCGATGACCCCGGAGAGGATGAGGATGAGCGGTAAATCTGCTCCCATGCGAATTAACATCGGGCGAATAACGTTATCCAGTGTGCCGACCACGCCACTCCACACTAACAATACCGTGCCCCAGGTGGTATCGCCGGTCCAGTAAAGCCAGATGATCGCCGGAATCAACACCGGCAACGGACCAAGCTGGACAAGGCAGGAGAGGATCATTAATACCGTCAGCAGCGTGGCGTAAGGAACGCCGGAAACGGCCAGACCGATCCCACCAAGAACGGCTTGTACTAACGCAGTCACCACAACGCCCAGCGCTACTGCGCGGATAGCCTGCGCCGCCAGCAGTACAGCGGCATCACCGCGAGCGCCTGCCAGACGAGTCGCAAAATGGCGAATACCTTGCGCTACCTGTTCACCGCGCCAGTACAACAGGGCGCTGAATAACAGCATCAGCGCACAATGCACCATAAAGCGACCAATATGTGCCGCTTGTCCGACGAACCAGGTGGTGGTGGTGCCAATATAAGGACGGACTTTCGCCATGATCGCCGTCCCCCCCATATCCAGCAAATTGTGCCAGCCTGCATACAGCTTCGCGCCAATCACCGGAATGGTATTAAGCCACGCTAAATCGGGTAACGCCATGTCACCGCTGGAAATGGCTTTAATTACCGGACCGCTGCCATCGACAATACTGTTAACCAGTAAGGCAATAGGGATGATAAACACCATCACCAACAACAGCGTCATTACCAGAACGGCGAGAGAGCGGCGGCCAAACATGATTTTTTGCAAACGTAACAATACCGGCCAGGTGGCGATAACCACCGTACCGGCCCATGCAAAGCCGAGAATAAAGGGTTGAACAATCCACAGACATGCCACAATCATGATGGCTAAAAACAGCACCGAAAGCAGAATTTGTGCGACATCCCTGGGCTGACGAACATTTACCATAACTACTTTTCACCTTTTTTGTGCGTCAAATCGTCGACGCGACGTGAACACGTGAAACTCACCTGCATAATGATGAGCAATTTCAGCGGTTTTTAACAGGCCGATTCTGCCCTTAATTCTGATGGGCGTGTAAGAAAAAAATGTGGTACAACAAGTGACATAACACGCAAACGATTAATCTCTCATCACAGACCGCAGGAAAGGGTCAATATAATGATTCCACAGATTTCCCAGGCACCCGGCGTCGTTCAACTGGTGCTTAATTTTTTGCAAGAGCTGGAGCAACAGGGTTTTACTGGCGATACGGCGACAAGTTATGCCGATCGTCTGACAATGTCGACCGACAACAGCATTTACCAACTTCTCCCCGATGCGGTGGTATTTCCACGTTCAACCGCAGATGTGGCGTTAATCGCCCGTCTGGCTGCGCAGGAACGCTATTCATCGCTGATCTTCACCCCACGCGGCGGTGGCACCGGCACTAACGGTCAGGCGCTCAACCAGGGGATTATTGTTGATATGTCTCGCCATATGAACCGCATCATCGAAATTAATCCTGAAGAGGGCTGGGTGCGCGTTGAAGCTGGGGTGATTAAAGATCAACTTAACCAGTATCTGAAACCGTTCGGATATTTCTTTGCACCGGAACTTTCGACCAGCAACCGGGCAACGCTCGGCGGGATGATTAATACCGATGCTTCCGGTCAGGGATCGCTGGTCTATGGCAAAACGTCAGATCACGTGCTGGGCGTGCGGGCGGTGTTGTTGGGGGGCGATATTCTCGATACGCAACCTTTACCCGTAGAACTGGCTGAAACGCTGGGTAAAACCAACACCGCTATCGGGCGTATCTATAAAACGGTTTATCAACGCTGCCGCCAGCAGCGGCAGTTAATTATCGACAAGTTCCCCAAACTTAACCGTTTTCTTACCGGTTACGATCTGCGCCATGTCTTTAACGATGAGATGACCGAGTTCGACCTGACTCGTATTCTGACGGGTTCAGAAGGGACGCTGGCCTTTATTACCGAAGCGCGACTGGATATTACTCGTTTGCCTAAAGTGCGCCGTCTGGTGAATGTCAAATATGACTCTTTTGACTCCGCGCTGCGTAATGCGCCGTTTATGGTTGAGGCGCGCGCGCTTTCAGTAGAGACGGTGGACTCTAAAGTGCTGAATCTGGCGCGGGAAGATATCGTCTGGCATTCCGTTAGCGAACTGATTACCGATGTGCCCGACAAAGAGATGCTCGGGCTGAACATTGTTGAATTTGCCGGGGACGATGAGGCGTTGATCGACGAGCGGGTAGACGCACTCTGTGCGCGGCTGGATGAGCTGATCGCCAGCCAGCAAGCGGGCGTGATCGGCTGGCAGGTGTGTCGTGAGCTGGCTGGAGTCGAGCGCATTTATGCGATGCGTAAAAAAGCTGTTGGCTTGCTTGGCAATGCTAAAGGGGCAGCCAAACCGATCCCATTTGCCGAAGATACCTGCGTACCGCCGGAACATCTGGCGGATTATATTGCTGAATTTCGCGCACTGCTCGACAGTCACGGTTTAAGCTATGGCATGTTTGGCCACGTCGATGCGGGGGTCTTGCACGTCCGTCCGGCGCTGGATATGTGCGATCCGCAACAAGAGATTTTGATGAAACAAATCTCTGATGACGTGGTGGCGCTTACCGCGAAATACGGTGGTTTGTTGTGGGGGGAGCACGGTAAAGGTTTTCGTGCCGAATACAGCCCGGCGTTTTTCGGTGAGGAACTTTTCGCTGAACTGCGCAAAGTTAAAGCGGCGTTTGATCCGCATAATCGGCTTAATCCGGGGAAAATTTGTCCGCCAGAAGGTATCGACGCGCCGATGATGAAAGTGGACGCGGTGAAACGCGGTACGTTTGACCGGCAGATCCCTATCGCAGTTCGTCAGCAGTGGCGCGGGGCAATGGAATGTAACGGCAACGGTTTATGCTTCAACTTTGATACTCGTAGCCCAATGTGCCCGTCGATGAAGATAACCCAGAATCGTATCCATTCACCGAAAGGGCGCGCGACGCTGGTGCGCGAATGGTTGCGTTTGCTGGCTGACCGTGGTGTTGACCCATTAAAACTGGAACAAGAACTGCCTGAAACGCGAGCCAGTTTGCGCACGTTGATTGCCCGCACTCGTAATAGCTGGCATGCCAATAAAGGTGAGTATGACTTCTCCCACGAAGTCAAAGAGGCGATGTCTGGCTGCCTGGCCTGTAAAGCCTGTTCAACCCAGTGCCCTATCAAAATTGATGTGCCGGAGTTCCGCTCTCGTTTCCTGCAACTTTATCACACCCGTTATTTACGCCCGCTGCGTGACCATCTGGTGGCGACGGTCGAGAGTTATGCGCCGCTGATGGCGCGAGCGCCGAAGACGTTTAACTTCTTCATTAACCAACCGCTGGTGCGCAAACTGTCGAAAAAACATATCGGCATGGTCGACTTGCCGCTGCTTTCGGTGCCGTCGTTGCAACAACAAATGGTGGGGCATCGCTCGGCAAACATGACGCTGGAACAGCTTGAAGTGCTTAATGCTGAGCAGAAAGCACGCACGGTGCTGGTGGTGCAAGACCCTTTCACCAGTTATTACGATGCACAGGTGGTAGCGGATTTTGTCCGTCTGGTCGAGAAATTAGGTTTCCAGCCCGTGTTACTGCCGTTCTCACCAAATGGTAAAGCGCAGCATATCAAAGGCTTTCTCAATCGTTTTGCAAAGACAGCGAAAAAGACGGCGGATTTCCTCAACCGCATGGCGAAACTGGGAATGCCAATGGTGGGCGTCGATCCAGCTCTGGTGCTTTGTTATCGTGACGAATATAAGCTGACGCTGGGCGAGGAGCGCGGTGATTTTCAGGTCTTACTGGCAAATGAATGGCTGGCCTGCGCTTTACAGCCACAGCCGGTGGCAGCGGTTAGTGGCGAGCCGTGGTATTTCTTTGGCCACTGTACCGAAGTCACCGCCTTGCCGGGTGCGCCAGCGCAGTGGGCCACGATATTTGCCCGTTTTGGCGCGAAGCTGGAAAATGTCAGTGTGGGTTGCTGCGGCATGGCGGGGACTTACGGACATGAAGCGAAAAATCATAAAAATTCGCTCGGGATCTATGAGTTATCCTGGCATCAGGCGATGCAGCGACTGCCGCGTAATCGCTGCCTGGCAACCGGATATTCCTGCCGAAGCCAGGTAAAACGGGTTGAAGGCACGGGGGTACGCCATCCTGTGCAGGCATTACTGGAGATTATTAAATGATATGGAAACGTAAAATCACCCTTGAGGCGCTGAATGTCATGGGTGAAGGAAACATGGTGGGGTTACTGGATATTCGCTTTGAACATATTGGTGATGACACGCTGGAAGCGACAATGCCAGTAGATCAGCGGACGAAGCAGCCTTTTGGGTTGCTGCATGGCGGGGCGTCTGTGGTTCTGGCTGAGAGTATCGGTTCCGTTGCCGGTTATTTATGTACCGAAGGCGAGCAAAAAGTCGTTGGTCTGGAAATCAATGCCAACCATGTCCGGTCGGCGCGAGAAGGGCGGGTTCGCGGCGTTTGCAAACCGCTGCATCTCGGTTCAAGGCACCAGGTCTGGCAGATTGAAATCTTCGATGAGAAAGAGCGTTTGTGCTGTTCGTCACGATTGACGACCGCCATTTTGTGACGTTGTCACCAGAAAAATGTGACGCATATTGTTTTTGGTTATTATCTGCGCAGTAAACGGTGGTATACTGTGCAGGTCTTGTCTACAAACGAGGATGCTATGTCTACTCAACTTGATCCCACCCAACTGGCTATGGAATTTTTACGCCGTGACCAGAGCAATCTTTCTCCTGCCCAATATCTCAAACGACTGAAACAATTAGAACTTGAATTCGCTGACCTGCTCACACTCTCTTCTGCTGAATTAAAAGAAGAAATCTACTTCGCCTGGCGTCTGGGCGTGCATTGATTGTGGTGTAATGCCGAAAGCTCGCCAAATCGACCTGGATTAACCTCCGTCCAGGCTCGACGGCTTCCTTAATGCTGCTTATTTTACCCGCTTGATCTCGCTTAAAAAGAATACAAATCGCAGTTTGTGTTAAAACGGTGGCCTGGTCTTATGAGATTATTCTTATCGCCCCTTCAAGAGCTAAGCCACTGTGAGTGCCGGAGATAAGCGCCGGATGGGGTGGAAACCCTTAAGTCTGTGTCGAACAGACTTAAGGGTTTTCTTATTTCTGAACTCGCTACTTTTTTACCTATCCCTTAAATAGTCATTTTCGATACAACTTTTCCTTTTCCATCACCGCCTTAACTCTATTTCTATAATAATCATTATCTAACAATGAGATACCTAATTCTTAGCGTGCCTGTTAACCCACAAATCAGGGTCTATGCTTATTAAATGCAGGCAAAAAGCATGTTTTATGGGAAAGCCCCTGCGTTTGCTGGGTTGAACTGATAATCATTATCACTAACATGCTGTTATCCGCGGTAAGCGATTTAAGTGAGGTAAATCGATGGACATGCATTCAGGAACGTTTAATCCAGAGGATTTCGCCTGGCAAGGCTTAACGCTAACACCGGCAGCGGCAGCACACATCCGTGAGTTGGTGGCGAAGCAGTCGGGCATGGTCGGCGTGCGATTAGGTGTTAAACAAACGGGCTGTGCGGGCTTTGGCTATGTACTCGACAGCGTCAGCGAGCCGGACAAAGACGATCTGCTGTTTGAACACGACGGCGCGAAGTTGTTCGTCCCGCTGCAAGCGATGCCGTTTATTGATGGCACGGAAGTCGATTTCGTTCACGAAGGACTTAATCAGATATTCAAATTTCACAACCCGAAAGCCCAGAATGAATGTGGCTGTGGCGAAAGCTTTGGGGTATAGGCGGTACTATGTCTCGTAATACTGAAGCAACTGACGATGTCAAAACCTGGACCGGCGGCCCACTGAATTATAAAGAAGGATTCTTCACCCAGTTAGCTACTGATGAGCTGGCTAAGGGCATAAACGAAGAAGTGGTGCGCGCAATTTCGGCTAAGCGTAATGAGCCAGAATGGATGCTGGAATTTCGGCTCAATGCCTACCGCGCATGGCTGGAGATGGAAGAACCGCACTGGCTGAAAGGCCACTATGACAAGCTGAATTATCAGGATTACAGCTATTACTCGGCACCATCGTGCGGTAACTGTGATGATACTTGTGCGTCGGAACCTGGTGCCGTGCAACAAACGGGTGCGAACGCTTTTTTAAGTAAAGAGGTGGAAGCGGCATTTGAGCAGTTGGGCGTACCGGTGCGTGAAGGCAAAGAGGTGGCGGTGGATGCCATTTTCGATTCTGTTTCGGTTGCCACCACCTACCGTGAAAAACTGGCAGAGCAAGGGATCATCTTCTGCTCCTTTGGCGAAGCGATTCATGAACACCCGGAACTGGTGAGGAAATATCTCGGCACTGTGGTGCCAGGTAATGACAATTTCTTTGCCGCACTCAATGCGGCAGTAGCTTCCGACGGTACGTTTATTTATGTACCTAAAGGTGTGCGCTGCCCAATGGAACTTTCGACCTATTTCCGTATTAACGCGGAAAAAACCGGGCAGTTTGAGCGCACTATTCTGATAGCCGACGAAGACAGTTATGTCAGCTACATCGAAGGCTGCTCCGCACCAGTGCGAGATAGCTATCAGCTACACGCGGCGGTGGTGGAAGTCATCATCCATAAAAACGCCGAGGTGAAATATTCCACGGTGCAAAACTGGTTCCCAGGCGATAACAATACTGGCGGTATTCTCAACTTCGTCACCAAGCGCGCCTTGTGTGAAGGAGAAAACAGTAAAATGTCGTGGACGCAATCGGAAACCGGTTCAGCGATTACCTGGAAATACCCAAGCTGCATTCTGCGCGGCGATAACTCAATCGGTGAGTTCTACTCGGTGGCGCTGACCAGTGGCCATCAGCAGGCTGATACCGGCACCAAGATGATCCACATCGGTAAGAACACCAAATCGACCATTATCTCGAAAGGGATCTCCGCAGGGCACAGCCAGAACAGTTATCGCGGCCTGGTGAAAATCATGCCAACGGCAACCAATGCGCGCAATTTCACTCAGTGCGACTCAATGCTGATTGGCGCTAACTGCGGGGCGCATACTTTCCCGTATGTCGAGTGTCGCAATAACAGCGCGCAACTGGAGCACGAGGCGACTACGTCGCGCATTGGCGAAGATCAGTTGTTTTATTGCCTGCAACGCGGGATCAGTGAAGAGGACGCCATCTCGATGATTGTTAACGGTTTCTGCAAAGATGTGTTCTCTGAACTGCCGCTGGAATTTGCCGTTGAAGCACAAAAACTCCTCGCCATCAGTCTTGAACATAGCGTCGGATAAGGAATAAATATGTTAAGTATTAAAGATTTACACGTCAGCGTGGAAGATAAAGCTATCCTGCGCGGATTAAGCCTCGACGTTCGTCCAGGTGAAGTTCACGCCATTATGGGGCCAAACGGTTCGGGGAAAAGTACCTTATCGGCAACGCTTGCCGGGCGCGAAGATTATGAAGTGACGGGGGGGACGGTTGAATTTAAAGGCAAAGATTTGCTTGAGTTGTCGCCGGAAGATCGTGCAGGTGAAGGTATCTTTATGGCCTTCCAGTATCCGGTGGAAATCCCTGGCGTCAGTAACCAGTTTTTCCTGCAAACGGCGCTCAATGCGGTGCGCAGCTATCGCGGCCAGGAAACACTCGACCGCTTCGATTTTCAGGATTTGATGGAAGAGAAAATCGCCCTGCTGAAAATGCCGGAAGATTTATTAACCCGTTCGGTTAACGTTGGGTTTTCCGGGGGCGAGAAAAAGCGCAACGATATTTTGCAAATGGCCGTGCTGGAGCCGGAACTGTGTATTCTTGATGAGTCGGACTCCGGGCTGGATATTGACGCATTAAAAGTGGTTGCTGATGGTGTGAACTCGCTGCGTGATGGCAAACGCTCGTTCATCATCGTTACGCATTACCAGCGCATTCTTGATTACATCAAACCTGATTATGTCCATGTTTTGTATCAGGGGCGAATTGTGAAATCCGGTGATTTCACGTTGGTCAAACAACTGGAGGAGCAGGGTTATGGCTGGCTTAGCGAACAGCAGTAACATGCTGCAACAGTGGTATCACTTGTTTGAGACCGGAGGGGCGAAACACTCCCCGCAAGCACAGCAGCATTTACAACAACTGCTGCGTACCGGACTGCCGACACGTAAACATGAGCACTGGAAATATACGCCACTGGAAGGACTGACCAATAGCCAGTTTGTCAGCATTGCGGGTGAGATATCCCCGCAACAGCGAGATGCTTTAGCACTCACTTTAGACGCCGTGCGGCTGGTGTTTGTCGATGGACGCTACGTGCCATCACTTAGCGATACGACCGAAGGCAGCGGCTATGAGGTGAGTATTAACGACGAACGTCAGGGACTGCCTGATGCCATACAGCCGGAAGTGTTTCTGCATCTGACGGAAAGCCTGGCACAAAGCGTGACACATATTGCCGTGAAGAGCGGTCAACGGCCCGCGAAGCCATTGCTGTTAATGCATATTACCCAGGGCGTGGCAGGTGAAGAAGTGAACACCGCCCACTATCGGCATCATCTGGATCTGGCGGAAGGTGCCGAAGCCACGGTGATTGAACATTTTGTCAGCCTGAATGACGCTCGTCATTTTACCGGAGCGCGGTTCACTATCAACGTTGCCGCGAACGCCCACTTGCAGCATATCAAGCTCGCGTTTGAAAATCCTGTAAGCCACCACTTTGCACATAACGATTTGCTGCTGGCGGGCGATGCCACCGCATTTAGCCACAGTTTCCTGCTTGGTGGCGCTGTTTTACGCCATAACACCAGTACGCAACTCAATGGCGAAAACAGCACGTTACGTATTAATAGCCTGGCGATGCCGGTGAAAAACGAGGTATGTGATACCCGCACCTGGCTTGAACATAATAAAGGGTTTTGTAACAGCCGTCAGTTGCACAAAACCATCGTCAGCGACAAAGGGCGCGCGGTATTTAATGGTTTGATTAACGTCGCGCAGCACGCCATTAAAACTGACGGCCAGATGACCAACAATAATCTGTTGATGGGCAAGCTGGCGGAAGTGGATACCAAACCGCAACTGGAAATCTATGCTGATGATGTGAAATGTAGCCACGGCGCAACGGTCGGGCGCATCAATGACGAACAGATGTTCTATCTGCGTTCGCGCGGGATCAATCAGCAGGATGCCCTGCAGATGATTATCTACGCCTTTGCTGCTGAACTGACAGAAGCATTGCGTGATGAGGGGCTTAAACAGCAGGTGCTGGCCCGTATCGGTCAACGGCTGCCGGGAGGTGCAAGATGACTTTTTCCGTCGACAAAGTGCGGGCCGACTTTCCGGTACTTTCGCGTGAGGTGAACGGTCTGCCGCTGGCTTATCTCGACAGCGCCGCCAGCGCGCAGAAACCGAGCCAGGTGATTGACGCTGAAGCCGGGTTCTATCGTCACGGCTATGCGGCGGTGCATCGCGGTATTCATACGTTGAGCGCCCAGGCGACCGAGAAAATGGAGAACGTGCGCAAGCGGGCGTCGCTGTTTATCAATGCCCGCTCGGCGGAAGAACTGGTGTTCGTTCGTGGTACAACGGAAGGCATCAATCTGGTGGCCAATAGCTGGGGCAACAGCAACGTGCGGGCGGGCGATAACATCATTATCAGTCAGATGGAGCACCACGCTAACATCGTTCCCTGGCAAATGCTTTGTGCGCGCGTTGGTGCAGAGTTGCGGGTGATCCCCCTCAACCCCGATGGCACGCTGCAACTGGAGACGCTGCCTAATCTGTTCGATGAGAAAACCCGCCTGCTGGCGATTACTCACGTGTCTAATGTGCTGGGGACGGAAAATCCGCTACCGGAAATGATTGCTCTTGCGCATCAGCATGGCGCAAAAGTGCTGGTGGATGGCGCTCAGGCAGTGATGCATCATCCGGTGGATATGCAGGCGCTGGATTGCGATTTCTACGTTTTCTCCGGGCATAAACTGTATGGTCCCACCGGGATTGGCATTCTTTATGTTAAAGAAGCCTTGTTGCAGGAGATGCCGCCGTGGGAAGGGGGCGGATCAATGATCGCCACCGTTAGTCTTAGCGAAGGCACCACCTGGGCCAAAGCGCCGTGGCGGTTTGAAGCAGGTACGCCCAATACCGGCGGCATTATTGGACTTGGCGCGGCGCTGGAATATGTTTCGGCGCTGGGGCTTAAGCACATTGCTGAGTATGAACAGAATCTGATGCATTACGCGCTGTCACAACTGGCAGCAGTGCCGGATCTTACTCTCTATGGCCCACAGAACAGACTTGGCGTTATTGCCTTTAATCTCGGTAAACATCATGCCTATGACGTCGGCAGTTTTCTTGATAATTATGGCATTGCTGTGCGTACCGGTCATCACTGCGCGATGCCATTAATGGCGTATTACAACGTGCCCGCTATGTGTCGGGCATCGTTGGCTATGTATAACACCCATGAAGAAGTGGATCGTCTGGTAACAGGATTACAACGTATTCACCGTCTGCTGGGATAACAGGGAGGCTCTATGGCTGTGTTGCCAGATAAAGAAAAATTGCTGCGTAATTTTTTACGTTGCACCAACTGGGAAGAAAAATACCTCTACATTATTGAGCTGGGCCAGCGTCTGCCTGAATTACGTGACGAAGACAGAAGCCCGCAAAATAGCATTCAGGGCTGCCAGAGTCAGGTGTGGATTGTGATGCGCCAGAATGCGCAGGGAATTATTGAATTACAGGGCGACAGCGATGCCGCCATTGTGAAAGGGCTTATCGCGGTCGTCTTTATTCTCTACGACCAGATGACGCCGCAGGATATTATTAATTTTGACGTGCGTCCGTGGTTTGAAAAAATGGCGCTCACCCAACATCTCACCCCGTCTCGCTCACAAGGTCTGGAAGCGATGATTCGTGCAATTCGCTCCAAAGCCGCTGCACTTAGCTAAACTAAAAGAACAGCTTTCATCCGGATGACTCACATTGCCGGATGGTCGATGTTTACTCTGGCCAGCACAGGAGTGTTTTGGCTTCAGGTAAGCAAAAGCACCATCCGACGTCTCAGCGTGAGTCTCCGGCAAATACAGGAGGTTTACAATGAAACGCGCGTCTCTGCTTACACTGACTCTTATCGGTGCTTTTAGCGCCATCCACGCGGCCTGGGCGGTAGATTATCCGCTTCCACCAACCGGAAGCCGACTGGTTGGGCAGAATCAAACCTATACGGTTCAAGAGGGGGATAAAAACCTTCAGGCTATCGCACGACGTTTTGATACTGCGGCAATGTTGATCCTTGAAGCCAATAACACCATTGCACCAGTACCAAAACCTGGCACGATGATAACCATCCCTTCGCAATTGTTATTACCTGATGCGCCGCGTCAGGGAATTATTGTTAACCTTGCTGAGCTGCGACTTTATTATTATCCGCCGGGAGAAAATATCGTACAGGTCTACCCGATAGGAATTGGTTTGCAGGGACTGGAAACGCCGGTGATGGAAACACGGGTAGGGCAAAAAATCCCGAATCCTACCTGGACGCCAACTGCAGGTATTCGTCAACGCTCACTGGAGCGAGGCATCAAATTACCGCCAGTTGTACCCGCCGGGCCAAATAACCCACTAGGACGCTACGCACTGCGCCTGGCGCATGGTAATGGCGAGTATCTCATTCATGGCACCAGCGCGCCGGACAGCGTTGGTTTGCGCGTCAGTTCGGGCTGTATTCGTATGAATGCGCCGGATATTAAAGCGTTGTTCTCCAGCGTGAGAACGGGAACGCCGGTTAAAGTGATCAATGAGCCGGTGAAATACTCCGTAGAACCGAACGGAATGCGTTATGTGGAAGTGCATCGACCGCTATCGGCAGAGGAACAGCAGAACGTTCAGACGATGCCGTATAAACTGCCCGTTGGTTTTACACAATTCAAAGATAATAAGGCGGTAGATCAGACGCTAGTTGATAAAGCATTATATCGTCGGGCAGGGTATCCGGTTGCGGTGAGCAACGGAGCGACGCCCGCAGCCAGCAATGCGTCCGCAGTTGAGTCAGCGCAGAATGGCGAGCCTGAGCAGGGAAATATGTTACGCGCGACGCAATAGCAGTCATTAGCAGGCAAAAAAAAATGGCGCACAATGTGCGCCATTTTTCACTTCACAGGTACTATTACTTG
>OBUY01000379.1_pt1 | contig 18986 bp, 18 predicted proteins | sample 1475781 | NCBI WGS metagenome assembly OBUY01 (sample SAMEA2579912, study PRJEB22360) | human gut metagenome | biome: human gut; feature: human-associated habitat; material: faeces | place: Denmark | collected 2008/2010 | reverse complement strand
CGGCCTTCTAAGCCGTGGGTCGGGGGTTCGAATCCCTCCTGGATCACCAAAGAAACGTAATAGCCGTAAGGGTTTTAGCCCTTACGGCTATTTTTTTATAACCCCTAAAAAAATGCAAGGATATGGTGCAAGTATAGTTTTTTATACTTGCATTATCCTTGCATCAGGTATATAGGTTTGATACATAATTGAAGGTTTGCTCTTCATCTTGTATCGCATGAGCATATACTTTAATTATCATTGCTGTGCTATCATGACCAGCTAACTTAGCAATTTCAGTATAAGGTACGTTATGCTGTACTAGGTTTGAAATGAACGTATGTCGTGCCACATGGCTTGATAGATGTTTTTCAATACCTAATTCTTTACCAACCCTAGTAAAATATCTCTTACTAAAATTATGTTTATCGAGAGGTCGTAAACCGGTCTTGTTTTCCGCTACCCATAGATTGCCTTTAGACATTGCTAGTGCACGTTTAAGCACTGAGATAGTATAAGAATTACTAATCGGGATTACACGCTTGCTCGAGCGTGTTTTAGGCTCTTTTCGATTCATTCCGCATTGGGTTTCACCCCATGAAGCATTCACATGAATCTTTGCTTTACACTCATCAATAATCTCAATCTCATCCCATTGTAAAGCTTGTAGCTCCCCAATACGTACACCACATTGGAATAGCAACAGCATACAATGTTCTAAATGGTGGCCTTTATAATAGTCCAGGAAACATTGTGTTTCACTGACGGTAAGAGCTTCTTTTGGATGCTTAGGTGCTGTAGAGACTGGTTTAACCAACGAATCATAATAATTTGTCGGAATCAGATCTAGACTATATAGCTTCTTTAAGGTCAGACTCAGAACAATGAATGTTTTGCGTATATTTGTAGTATATTGGTCAACAAACTGTTGTAGTAAAGCCTTAGAGAGTTCGGAAATAGGAGTTGTACCAAAGAATGGTTTAATTCTATTTTCCGTTATATCAAGGTATAGTTTACGAGTAGCTTCGGCATACGTTGCTTTTGTAAAGTAATCGATGCAGAAGTCATAATAGCTTTGATTGGCACCAGTTGGCACTTTTTTCTTCGATGATTGTTGTACGTGACCGACTTCGATAAAGTGATACTTATACAACCCATTATCACGATCTACAATCATTCTTTTACGCTCAGCTTCGGCTTCTTCTTTCGAGGTGAAACCTTTGGAGCGGAATTTTATTATGCTACCCTGGTCATCACAATACAAAGGTAGATTGCGTATATAATAATACGTTTTACCACTTCGTTGTGTTTCCTTCGAGATGATACCTTTACCTGATGGAATTTGGTACATAATGGACTCGTTTCCCTTGCCATTAAAGTACCTGTTCACAAAATCATTATAAAAGATACCATAGTTATTGGCAATGAAGGTTTCACAGTCACTTAGTGTAAAGTAATAGCAATTACCAACCTTATTTTTAGGTAGTAAATACCCTTGATCACGTAAACGCTTTCGAAGTGTTTGCACTGATACATTTAAGAATTTGCTCAACTCTTGAATAGAGAGGGCTGTGGTGGTCTGATTTAAAGTTTTCATGGCCGTACAGCCCTCCTTTCCTATTTTAGGTTAAATTTTTATCAGTACTTATACATCACTTGTACTGTAACCTTCTTCAATGGCTTCAATTCCATCTTTAGAAGTATATTTTATGATGGCAGAAGGTATGGAAACTAACATTGGCATAATTTTCTTAGCTTGCCCTGTTGTGTCCACAGCATATTGCTGTCCATCTATTGTATGGTAGCAGCCAATAACATCATTTATGGTTGGTTTCCCATCTTTAAAAGTTATTCTAAGTAGTCCAGCGTAGAGATACTGACCATCAGGTATACGTGTTACTTTTTTTGATGCATTTTTATTTGATTTTTTTAACATAATTGAAGTTCTCCATAATCTTTATATCTGCAAATTCGATACCGTTTTCAATTGAGTCGTATATAACTTGATTTGATGGGGGAGAGATTATCTCCATAAGTGCAGCAATCGACTTTTCCTGACTTATTGGGACAGATACCTTCGGAACATGCTTTATGCTTAACAAGAGGTTCTCATTATGCCCATCATCCTCATCGTGACTATAGGCATCAAACAAATTATCAGTCTCCAATAAGTCGAAACTTATGTCATCTCTGAGGATTGTTTCATCTTGATTTAAGGCACATTGGTTTTGAGGCAATATTCCGTATAAACCAAAGTTAGTGAGTATGCTACTAATTACTTCTTTTTGATGCTTTAAATCACTAGGGCTTTGCTGCCACACTTTATCAGTCAAGATATTTCTTGGATGAATAAGGACGTGTATGTGAGGGGAAGAGGGATGGTCAGTATGTATCGCTGAGAATATTGGATACCCATCAAAAATTTCCATCAAACTTGTCACAATCTTTTTAAGTTCATTCGTTGAAGGAATGTGATCTCCATATGGACATAGCATTGCATGTAGAAATAGGCGCTCTTTTTCTGTGTTATGCATAGGGTGTATAGACCATGACCCCAATGGGTCATTAAGGTCTAAATATTGGTCACTACATAAATCTGGAGCGGTCTTCTTTTTGTTAAAGATGTATTCAATAGCTTCGTTTGGTGTTTTCAAACGAGCTGATTGTGCACCAATCATTTTGAAAATTGACGTAAGTTTTGCCATAACTCATATGCCTCCTCTTCAAGCGTAGTGTTTGCAAGTTTTGTTTTTGCAATTAGTAGGAACCTAAGTATTCGTGTTTGAAAAAGTGCGTCGCTCAACAAATTAGAAGACGCATTATTTTGGTGGGAAGAAGTTGATGCTGGGGATGTCTCGGCATCCCCAGGTAAATTTGCTATTAATGACCTAATAACAACTGATCTATTTCTTTTCACTGTTTCGCAATAGTTATCAAGTTGATTAGCTAAAGCTTCATCTAGCTCAACATTTAATTTTGGTTTTTTGTTAATCATCCTAGTCACTCTCTTTCTCTACATAGTGGTTTAGGATTTGTTGCGCTTTATTGTATAGCTGTATAGATAAATCCTTTAATTCATCCATCTTCCACCTTAAGCCAGTAAGGCAATATACATTACCAAGATTATTTTTAGACATATTTTTTCTGATTTTTGTGACTTGGTCAAAGTAATCAAAGATACAACGACGTAAATCTGCCATGGTATTTTCATACAGCCCATTTTCTTTACAATAAATGGAATATGCTTCCTTCAAGTCAGCCATTGGAACGAATGAACCTTCTGTATCAGCTTCCAACAAATCTTCAATAAAGTTTTTCTCACTTTGAGATTCGCCAAGTTGATTTTGAAACCATTGTTCACTTTACGTAGAAGTAGTAAAGCCATTAATTAATGCATTACCATATGCATAGATACAAGCAGTAGCAATGAAATCAATCTCATTTTTAAGTTCATGAATAAGATTTGGATCCGGTTCAGTCGGAACTTTATGAAATCGAAGGAACAGCATACGCTCTGCAAAAGGTGCAATTTCTGTAGCCCTTATTCTAGGCAAAGCATTACCGACCAAGACTAGCTTTGTTCGAATTGCGACAGATATAGATGGCTGATACTTTTGTGAAAGTGTGACCACTTCATTGCCAATTATTAATTTCAAGGTATTCATATCAACAGATACGTTGGAGTCATAGTCTTCGGTAATGTTTATATGAGCACCTAAGAGTGAGGAGTTTTCGTTATGCCGGCCGATAAGGGATAGATCTAGATGAGAAACTACGGATGTAGGTAGTAATAGCGATAATACTTTTAGTATTAGACTTTTACCAGTATTCGGCTTACCTATAAAAAGCACGGCTTTTTTATGTCCGACAGTTGGACTTAATAGATACCCTAATAGTTCTAGTAGTCTTAGTTGGCTATTGCTATCATCTGGAAACATATCGTTTAGAAGCTTAGAAAAATTGGTGCTATCTAATTGTGAGAGTATACCGTCATCATTTTGTGGAATAAGATCTAGTCTATATTCAGCTTCTATACGATATGTATGAAAGTCCTGAGGTGTTTGAATATGAAAGTCGTTAGGCTTTGTTATATTTAGAACCCCATTTTTAAAGAGAATATTATTTTCAGAATGTTCACCAGACACTTCAAAGTCTGGATCGACAATAATATCTTCTAATATACTTTTAAGTGTTTCTGCTCTTAAATGGCGATTAACGTCGCTTTGAAAAATATGCTTGCGTAAGTATCGTTGAATATCCTTATCATTGGCATATGTTTCCCAATAATCATCTTTGTTCTTAATTGCTAACGCCCCATTGATGACTTTTAGATTGTCATTTTCGAGTAGGGCATCCTTAACTAACACCGGTTTAATAGTTTTTTTATCGTTTAAAATTTTTTCTAGTTCAATACGAGCATCCATTGTTATACCTACTTTCTTGTGAAACTTATAATAATTAAGTACTAGTCGGTGCGCACGTCTTTGTACATGCTTATGATAAAATATTAGTGATAGAGGTGCTTATAAATCGCTAAAGTAACAAAAATTTACTATGATAAGATTTTTATAAGGGTAATCTTGATTAAATCTGTATTTTAATAAAAATCCCCACAAAGGTTAGTTGTAACCTTTGTGGGGAGGAGGGTGTTATATTGTTTAGAAACGATTTGCGATTGTTATATTACTACTTGGAAGATACTAATGGGGGTAATTTAGAGCATATAGATGATATTAACGTATTTGATTCGCTAGGTGGACATTTTAATTCAATCTTGAATAGTATTGAAGAATTCAAAAAAATAAAAAAAGAAGCAGATTTAAATTCATCTGGTGAGTGGAGAGAGATTCGTGATAATATATTGGATAAAATTCTTAAATCTGATTTCCTAAATCTAATTCCTATAGACTCTTCTTATAAACAACGGATTTTGCCTATTATTTGGGAGTTATTTCCTTCGAGAGATAGCATAATATTCAAATTGCTTGGACATAAGTTAATAGTAGATGGCTTAACAAATGAAGGTTTGGTTGTACCCTTAAAATCTTATAGTAAATATGATCCCAATACTGTGTATCGTGTGGATGATGAGTTTTCTAAAATAATAGAATCCATGGTCACATGTCTTATAATTAGTCGATGCATTTCTAAGCTATATCCATCAAGTTTTAAACTAGAAAAAAAGAATGGTGATAATATTTCAAAGGGAAAGGCTAATAAACGGTTACTGTTTCCAGAAAGTGTTTACAATAATGAACAATATGGTTTCTTTGAAAGGGCGTTGGCTTATAGCGTTTTTAGACGAAAGGATTCAATTATTAGTCTATTTTCTACAGGTGCTGATTTATCTGGTATCAATGAGTATAAATCAATTATTGATAACACTCTTAATATATATAAAGATTACTGTAGTCAAATAGGTGATGATAATAGAATTTCAAAAAATCTGAAAATAAAGCTTCAGAATATTAGATACCAAGATATTATCTTTGAAGATTATTGTCGATTGAACTATATTATTAGTTTTGATGATATTTTAACAACCGCGTCCATAACCAATTATTGTTCGGTAATAAATCTAGATTGGAAACGTCATGTGATGCTTCATCGTGCAATCTTACTGTTAATCTCTTTATGTCCATTAGGGCTAAATCGTTTCATGTTGAAGTCAATTATCGATAATAGTCAATTTTGGAACACCGTATTTAGAGGTGCTAAACTAGAAGATCAAGAAAAGTATTTGATAGATATAATTTATTATTTACATAAGATTATTTTTCGTGTTTTACCTGCTCTGGAAACTGTAATTGATGAATGTGTTGAATCATTAGAAAATAATGAAATAGAATTAATACTTGACTCTAGTTTAAAGATGATCCGCCTACCTAATACTTTTATAAATATAGATACAATGAAAAATATAGAGTTTAATGGCTTAAAGCAACTAGATAAATTCTTATATCCTAATGATAAGAAAGAAAGTTTGCTTCAAGATATGATTCAATTAAAATCATTGTCCTGGTTGATTTATAAAAACACTACTTTAGATAACTATTATGAGATACCAGGTCGTTTGATGCCTGGTGAAGTCCTTTGTAACGCTGTTAAGTATATAAGTGATTTACCTGTACAAAGTAATGTAATATTACAAGAAATTGTTTTTTCAATTATTAAAGCGATTGCAATAGCAGATTATAGAAAGCATAAGTTAAAAGATGAGTTTCCTATGTTTTCAGAACAGCAGAAAAAAGAAAAATGGAGCAATGTAGAAAAATTGTTAAACAAGGAAATTGTAGATACGTTAGATCGAAATTGTATTTACAATTACTATAAAGAACGCTTTTATATTCGAGACTATGATAGTGCCAAAATATCGATTGATAGCACAAATAACTTTATTTATATATGGAAAAATCTGATTAATTCTGAAATAACGAGATACCGTGATAGAAAGAATCAGGGGTCTAACCTTCATGAACTAAACTGTGATAAAGTTAAGTGGGATGAGCTGATAAATTTTAATGCAGATGATTTTAAACAGAGATATAAAAAGTTACTGCAAAATCTATTGAAAGATATTAGCAACTCACATGATCGATTAAAATATGAACATGCTCTTACTTGCAATAACGATGGTAAATGGGTTTTATCAAATTGGAAAAATCGGGATGTTTTGAATTCGTATACTAATGAATTATATTTGGTGGCAGAACAAATGTTAGATTATCTTTGGCTTTCAAATTATGATAATGATAAACATAAATTTATTGCATGGGAGCGATATTGGTCATACCATAATAATTTTACTATTTAGTTAAGTGAATACTGTAGGTTAGTTGGAATATAAAAAAAGTACCTACTGCTACGTTATCGCTTGTGGCTTCACGTAGCAGTAGGTACTCTTTATTATGAATAATATTATTGCACCAAGATACCTATTTATATCATTAGGTTAATATATTACGAATTTAGCTTTTTAGATAAGCTTTTATAAGTCTTTATACTCTTTAACTTTTTCAATAAATTTATCAAAATTAAATTCGTCTATTTTTTCAACTTCAAACTGGGGTTGTACTGTATCAAGCGGAGCACCTTTTGTATTGAAGAGACCTTCTAGTTTTACTGAGTTTTGTGCTGGTATAAATCCGTATATGTTAGTCTTAACATCGTGTCCGGCACTTGTACTTTGTACTTTAATTTTTACTAGTACATATTTTTTAGAGGTATTATTAGCTGTTACCCAAAATGATCCATCGGAATTAACAGAATACTTAAGGAATTTTATATCATCTTTTGATGGGCCAAAAAACCATGAGGATTTAGTTAAATCATTATAAGCTTCGTCATCTTTTAAATTTCCATTAATTACAAATTTTGCTAGTGGAGTATATTTTTGATATCTTGCACTCTCTGTAGATGAGTTACCAAATAAACCAAGCCAATTTAATGCTCCGTAAAGTATTGCAGATGTGATGATGAACGTTATGATTTTTAAAACCTTATCAGCTTTTTTGCCCTCTGGCGACGCGTTTTTTTGAAATTCCTCCTCAGAAATATCATTATCCCAAGATTGAATTAGTTCTTTACTACCGCTTTTTAAGTCTGTTAATTGTTTTTGTAATTCTTCTTTTAACATTAAAGGTACTCCTTATTTGTTGTTATTAAAAAAATTTTGATTATAAGGTTCTAATTATTGCTCTAATACTCCTCTTTTCTTCAAATTTTTTGCCTAAAACGTCTTTTTTGTTCTCTTTAAGATGAATTATTTAGAGGTAGGCCACATTTCTCGATCTTGCTCGGTAAACGTAACTAATGTTGCAAGTTCAATATTTAATCCTATGGCAATATCTAATAACATTGAAAGTGAAATGTTGTTATTATATTTTCCTCGCTCTACTCGTCCTAGTGTATCAGGACTAACATTGATTTTTTCAGCTAACTGAGTTTGTGTTAGACCTCTTAACGTTCTGTAATATGCGATTTTAGCACCAACCTGCCTGAATATAATAAGTTTTGCATTTTTCATGTTATGAGTACCTCATTAAATATTGCTTCATTTTATTTTCACATATATAGCTTGAAAATGGAACAGCCTGATAAATCGTAAAACTGTATACATTAGTCTGATTTTTTGATATATATTATGAAAAATTATATTATATATAGTTTTTTTTTAAAAGAGAAAATGAATCATATCGTATTAAAGATATGACTCATTTTTTATTCATCTGAAATTAAATATAAAAAGATTGTAGTAGCTGCATCTACAATGATTTGTGTAATTACTGGATCCATAGTCTCACCTCCTTTCACAATACAGTGGAGGTGATTATGCTACAGATTGATGATTCTTTTGGCAGTTCATACATAAAGGCATATGATAACGTTGTTTAGAATAACTAGATACTTTACTCGATATAAAACAACCACAATCTGTACAATGTAAATCATCAGTTTCTGTAGTTTGCGGTATAATAGTTTTCTTTCTGATAATAGGCATCTTCTTAGCCTGTGCTGTTGCTTGTGTATTGAGGTCGGTATTATTATCGGCTTCTGGGTCATCTCCTGTAGCAATACAAAAGCTAAGTATATACGCATATTTTATGGCAGCCGTTTCCGCTTTCATAATTGCTTTATCACCACTATCTTGCCCTGAGCCAATACCACTTATTTGTACTGATTCACCTGTTTCTATATCAATAATAGAAATTGTAACGCTAATAGTAGCATGCTTATCTATGTTACCTTTTGCAGTTTGCACCTCATGCAAATCAAGAAGAGTAGGGGTAACAGTTGTAATTAGACCCACACTTGTTAATGCGTCATTGACTCGTTCTAACACATCGCTGCTAGTAACGTAAGAATAACCATGAAAGGTATTTTCACCTGTTTTTTCAATGTAGCTACAGCTTTTCATAGCGAGTGATAGTTTTTCATATAAGTCTGTATTCGTCATTTTTATTCCTCCGCTTGCACACTAGATCGTGCTAAATAATAACTTAGACCTGCAGATGCATCCATATATACATCACCATCCCAACGATGTGTAAAATGATTTAAAACATCAGTAATTGTTGACGTGTTGACTACATCATATTGAGAAAGCAAGTCTTTCCATAAAGGATACGTTTTTTCGGTCAAGTACGCTTGAATTTCAAGTGTCTTATTTAATCGAATAGGAGCCTCCTTTAGCAATCGTTGAACCATATCTTTTGGTGTTTCAGTATTTTGGTCCCAATTGATTGTAGATATAATGACCGCTCCATTGCATAGATACCCCGTAACAGTATTGTTTTCCTCAATTAGTAAAAGAAGGGGAGAATTATGATTTCTATGTAAATCAAGTACTGATACTGGCCAATAGGATATAACTTTAATTTCCATATGGTTTTCTGTTTCGGCGCGCTGTAACTCGGATATCTTAGATTGAGAAACACCCACCATATACATCCATTCCTGGTTATCTATAGTGGGTAAAATAAACTGATAAGTATATTGATTATCTTGTCCTGACATTAGCGCATCTCTTTCTTTCCAGGCATCTTGCAAAGGTGTATTAGAGTAAGTTTTCTTGAATATGAGCTGTGGAATCTCGGTATAGGCTAACGAGTAGAGTGTAGGGCTATGTTTGTTTTTACGATGAACGTCTGCTAAATCTGAAATGAGCGATTGACTCCGTTTACATACATATCGATCTAGCACTTTAATTTTTTTTTGAATTTGTTTTACTAGAGACACATATAGGTTTGTGTCTGTAATAATAATGCCGCAGTATTGTGTCATAATGGTTCCTTCCTATTATGCAGACTTAACTTGTTGTGATTCTTCAATGGCTCTACATTGTGCAGATACAGCACAATAGCCTTCACACTTTTTACCATGCCAAGTTTCGCGTTGGCTACATTTCTTCGGCACTACACCGGTTTCTATTGCTTGTTGTAACCGTTTTGCTTTAGCTTCCATATATCGTTTCAACCAATGGTTGCTAATAGGGTTAATGGGAATGAGATATAACGGCTTTGTAATACCTCGTTCGGAAGCAATGCGTAAGCCTGTATCACGACAAAGGGCCTGAATAACCATAGATGATACCGTATAATTTTCTTCTTCTAACAGCAATCGGTAGTAGTTTAATTGCAAAGCCCAGTCTAATACATGACGTACACCATCGGTGAATAATTCTTTTCGTGTTTTAGGTTGGCCTTTCTTCAAACCTGTTTTATATACTTCACCAGTTTCTACATCTTTTTTGTAGTATCCTAATGCTCTCATTAACTTATAGGAACTGGTAATTTTCAAATCACCCAGTGTGGTATCCGTATTGGATAACACTTGCCCATATAAATCAAGCTGTCCTGTTGTGGTGGTATTCTTCAAACGCTCTTCTGAAAGCATATTGCCACTGGTATGACGCTCTGTAATGGTATGCACAGCTGAACCATGTAAAGCATATAGTTGCTTTTGTGGATCTACGGCGTATTCAGTAATCTTTTTTAGATATAATTCACGAGTACCACTTAATAACTCAGTAACGGATGGTTTGGTTAAATTACGTTCTAATGATGAAGCTACTGCTCGTAATGTAGGTAAAAACATACACCTCGTACCTTGTGGGCATCTCAATAAGCATTCATATATATTAATTTCATCCCCATTAGGGCAAATAAATCGTTTAGCTGGCATAATATCCTCCTTATAACTGACCACATTCACTCATACTATGAAATTCACCATGTCCAATGATGATATGGTCTAATACTGGGATATCAAAGAGTCTACCGGCTTCTACAATTCGTTTTGTGCCACGAATATCTGAGTTACTTGGATGAGAGTCACCAGAAGGGTGGTTGTGAACGATAACAATTGCACAAGCTTTTAATCGGACGGCAGAAGAGAAAATGCACTTTATGTCAAGAGCTGCACTAGTTATATCACCAATAGAAATATCCTCCGATTTAATTAAGTGGTTTCTGGCATTTAAGTATAGTACTCGCACGTGTTCAGTTTCAAAGTACTGCATGTCAGACATAGCCTTATAGATATCAATAGGTCTACCAACATTAATAGGGGCTTTACGAGTTCTATTCTGCACATTCTTAATGATAGATTTAATAGCTCGTAATTTAGCAATGCCACGATTACCCATACCTGGTGCATCATACCATTCAGATTCTTCTGCATGGAATAACGCATCATATGGATCGCCATAACGTTCTACTAACTCTTGTACGGATGCTTTGGGCAAAATTTCTGTTAACATAGTTTCAACTGTAGTATTCATAATAAATTCTCCTTGTGTTGATTTAAATTATTTAGATTCGTAGTTGGCAAGATGACACCAATTATTTGCATTAGATAATTTTATATAACGATTGATTTTTGAGCGTACAGCTTTGAAACCATCAAAGATATCAATGTACAATGTTGGAAATGTTTTAGTTAAAAACTGTTTAAGTGTCATCAAATTAATAAAATACTTAATGCTATACGTTTCATTGATATAAAGCTCAAGCTTAAAGCGTATTGGTAAATATACATGTGATAAATCCGTATTGATATATGTTCGCTGCGAGCACCCTTCAGATATATAATGAAGTTTTACATCGGGTGATAAGTGTACACGGCAATACTCTAGATCAATGGGGTGTGTATTACCCTTGCTTTCGGTGTGTAACCGAAGTATGTATTCTTTCGTTTGCAAATGTTGATACATATCATAATTAATAATTAGATGTTGGTAGCTATCTGTAAGCATATCGGTAAATATCCCTATACGTTTGAGAGCAACATCTAAGCGTTCTTCTCGATGTTTCAATGCCCATCGTAAAGCGTTTAATAATGGCTTTAAAGTTGTTTTTCCATGACTAATAAATAAGAATGTGTTTTGGTAATATTTGTTCATACAAATCCTCCCATAAAAAATGTCCCTAGGTGGCAATGCACCTAGGGGTTAACCTTAAGGAATAGCTATATATGCTATCACACCTATAATATGTAATTAAAAAGAATGAGTTTTACAGTGTTTAGAATAGCGTTACCGTTTATGAGTAATAATATAAAGTAAAGTTTTAATCCTACGGAATTTTGGAACTTTGGAATAAATTAAAACTTTTAATGTGATTAACGTGCATTATTAATTTATTTTAACGAAAGTAGGTTTTTAATAACTAACATATTAGTAATAAGATAAAAGGAGGTAGACTATATGCTGATAGAAAAAAAGGTGCTTTATGTTGCAGAGGCTGCATCACTTCTTGGATGCTGTGCACAAGTAGTATATCAACTGATAGAAGCAGGTAAACTTCAAGCCTATAAAGAGGAAGGTAGAAAATGTTGGAGAATACCAGCTGAAGCTTTAGATCTTTACATAAAGAACTGCCAAGATAGATTTTTGGCAAAATAATAATAGGATTCAATATCTGGTTTTATATTACGTTATGGTTCTATGATATGAGTTTTATATAATCTGGTTTGATTTCTAGTAAACTTCTAACATAGAAATAATATATAATGAAGGAGGTATTGAATATGCTATTAAATCAAGAAAATGATATATTAACTGTAGATGATTTATGTGAAGTGTTACGAATCGGTAAAAATGCTGCATACAAGTTAATCAACTCAGGCAAATTGAAATGTTACCGTATCAATAGAACCTGGAAGATTCCTAGACAAAGTGTAGAAGAATATATTGATGAGGCTAGAAATAATTATTTTATTGCATAATTTATCCCCTAGGGCCGATGGCTCTAGGGGATGTTTTGACTATATTGGTATGATATACTGAGTGTATATTTCGTAGTCTTTGGGGGAGCCGTATGATACAGATACAACTAAAACAATTTCAACAAGATGCTATAGATAAGATTTTGGAACAATTTGAAAACCCTGATGGAACACAGAAAATGTTGGTAAAAGCACCAACAGGTAGTGGTAAAACGATCACATTAATTGGCTTGATTGAACGGATGGAGGCTGATTATCCTGGGAGGTATGTGTATTGCTGGCTAACACCAGGTAAAGGGGAGTTGGAAGAACAGTCTGAAGAAAAGATGAAAAGATTTTCACCTTCATTAAATACAGGAAATCTTAATGATGTATTAACTTCAGGATTTAATGCTGATATAACGTATTTTATTAACTGGGAATCTATTACCAAAAAAGGTAATCGTGCTATAAAAGATAGTGAAAGAAAGAGTTTATATACGCAAATTGCTACAGCACATGCGAATGGTATTGAATTTATTGTGTTGATTGATGAAGAGCATCAAAACAATACAACAAAAGCTCGTGATGTAATAGATGCAATGAGTCCAATACGTGAAATTCGAGTATCAGCGACGCCTGATTTGCGTCGTGGTATAGATTCATATATCATTCCCGAAGAGGTGGTTATTGCTGAACAGCTTATCACGAAAGCTCTATACATAAATAGAGATTTAAGTGTTGGGCTTCTAAAAGATGAAAATGATGAGCTTAGATTACTTATAGATAAAGCTGACGAAATGAGACGGTTGATACTTCAAGCTTATAAAAAGCAAGGAGAAGATATAAATCCGTTAGTGTTAGTACAATTCCCTAGTTTGAGTGATTCAATGATTACACGTGTAGAAAAAATTCTTGAACTTAAAGGTTATACTTATGATAATCAGATGGTTGCTAGTTGGTTTAGTGTGGAAAATAATGCTGATAAGTCAAAGCATTCAAAAAAATTGGGAAAAATAAATATTGGTGAAGTTAATGATATCAATAGTATAACTCATAATGATGCAAAACCATGTTTTTTGTTATTTAAACAGGCCCTAGCGACTGGTTGGGATTGTCCTCGTGCAAAAGTGTTAGTGAAGTTACGTGATAATATGAATGAAACGTTTGAAATTCAAACGCTTGGTAGATTAAGAAGAATGCCAAAAGCGGTGCATTATGGTAATGATCTTCTTGATTGTGCATACCTTTATACATTAGATGAAAAATATAAAGAAGCGGTTATTAATGATGGTGCAGGCTACGAGGTAAGACGTGTATTCTTGAAACCAGAAGCAAAACCAATAAAAATATATAAAGAGTATATTGATAATGACCATAATCATGTTGATATGAAAGTAGCTCGTAAATTATTATATACGTATTTTATGGATAAGTTTAATTTGGTCTCATTAGTTCAAAACCCTAATGGTGAGAAATATAATATCAATGCTTTAGCAGCGCATGGATTTGTATTTGGAACAAAGTTAATTCGTAAATTTTTAAATGGGCGATTTAGAACTCTCACTGAAGTTATGAACGCAAATAGTGAGAGTGCCGTAAAATTTGAAGTTAATACACATACTCATGGATTGTTATTACGACATGAGCTTGGCCGTTTTTCGAAGATTTTAGGGTTAGACTATGATAATACAAAGAGACTTGTAAAGACTTTGTTTATGTCAGGTCAAGCATCTCGTACATCTTTAGCTTATAAAGTCATTCCTCTTGAATTAAGGGAGTTTTATGCATTTATTATTAATAATAAAGACTTAATTTATGATGCGTTGGTTGATTTTGAAAAGAAAAGCCAATCTCGATCTCAACTGCCTCAACAAAATCAAATTTTTGTAGACATTAAAGAGCAAGTTTCCTCTATATTATCTGAAGAGATTTACCCGATAATACCAGAGGTGGACTCAATTAATTTTGTAAAGAATGTATACAATGGCTATGATTCATCTATGTTAGATTTTAGATCCACACCAGAAAAATTATTTGAAAAATATTGTGAGACATTGAGGTCTATTAAATTTATATATAAGAATGGGGATAAAGGTGTAAACTATATTTCGATGGTTTATCAGATGGCATTAGGTAAGGCTCGTAGTTTTTATCCTGATTATTTAGTTCAGATGAATGATGGAACAATCTGGATTATAGAGACTAAAGGTGGAGAGACCAAAACTGGTCAAGATAAAAATATAGATGTAGAGGCAAAGCATAAATTTGAATCTTTAGTAGCATATTCTAAAAAATACAATTTAAAACATGGCTTTGTACGAGACCGAGATTCTGATTTATATATCAATATTTCTGATCATTGGGAGGATGACCTATCTGATGTATCTGTTTGGAAGCGTATTGAATGTGTTTTAAAATAGAGGTACAATATGACAAATTTATCGCAAGAGAAACGATTGCGTATGCTTTCATTTTTGGAAACATTACGAAAGAATAATCAAGATGATATATCGAGCTTACGTGCAATTAATGAAATAGAAGTAGCTTTGAATGAGAAAAAGTATGGTCTCGTGTGGGAGAACCATGTTGAAAATGTTGATATTTTAATAGATAAAAGTATCCCTGTCTTAGAAGATATTATAGAGAGAAAAATTGAATTAAATAATAAGACACCTTATAATTTTTTAATTGAGGGTGACAACTTACATGCTTTGAAAATTTTAGAAAAAACTCATAGAGGAAAAGTTGATGTAATTTATATTGACCCCCCTTATAATACAGGAAGTAAAGATTTTATCTATGATGATAATTATGTAAATATAGATGACTCGTATCGACATAGTAAATGGCTATCTTTTATGAGTAAACGCTTAATATTAGCTAGATTATTGTTAAAAAAAAGTGGATTTATTGCTATAAGTATTGATGATTCAGAACAAGCACAGTTAAAATTATTATGTGATGAAATCTTTGGCGAGGGTAACTTTATTGCTGAGTTAATTTGGAAGAAGAAAAAAGGAGGAGGCAATGATTCTAAATATATAGCTACAGAGCATGAATATATTATTGTTTTCGCAAAAGATAAGACTCATTTAGATAATATTTTTATTCCTCATGATGTTGATTATATTAAACGTTATAAGGAATGTGATGAAAAAGGTCGTTTCTTTTGGGATACATTTAAAAGAAAATCTGGAAAGCAGTATTACCCTATTAAATGCCCCGATGGAACAATATTAGAATATGACGATAATGGAGATAGAATTAGTTGGTTACGTTCTGAGGAACGATTCTATAAAGATTTAGCTGAAGGTGAAGTTCGCCTGATTAAAGTTAATGATAAATGGAGTGTGCATTTTAAGCAGCGTATGCCGATTGGTAAAAAGCCAAGAAGTATTTTAGATGATTTAGGGACTACAGCTGATGGCACTGCTTTATTAGAAAAGGTTTTAATGAAAACCGGTATATTTGATAACCCGAAGCCTATTGAGCTTATAAAACATTTGATCAGTTATAAGCCTAAAGATAGTTTGGTCCTAGATTTTTTTGCTGGCTCTGGGACAACTGGCCATGCGGTAATGGAACTTAATCAATCTGATGGTGGGAATCGTAGATTTATACTTTGTACTAATAATCAGAATAATATAGCAGAGGAAGTAACATATAAACGTTTGTGTGCAATCCAAAGTGAGATACCATATAATTTAAAGTATTTTAGGAGTAATTATATTTCTAGATTTAGTGAAAGTACTTATTTGGATACAATGTTGCTTAAATATATAGCCCCTTTGATTGAATTAGAATATGCATGTGATATTGATAATTCAACGATGCGAATCTTTTTGGAGGAAGATGAATTCGATGAGTTTATGGCGCAACAGGAAAAAATTAATTTAACAAAAGTTTTCTTGGCATCGGATATATTATTATCAGCAGTACAAGAACAAAAATTGGCTGAAGTTAAGTGTGAGATAATACGCATTCCCGAATATTATTATCGAGATGAATTGATTGAATCTGGTGACATATAAGAATTTATTACCTACTTGATATATATAAAAAGGGAGGGGCTTCGCCCTCCCTTTTTATATATATGTTGTAGGATTAAAAATGATTTATATACGTTATTTTAGTTTATATATTATTGGAATTTTGGAACATTGGAATCCTGTTGATGAAATAAAATGGTGAACAGATACTCTGTGCAAGTATAAAAAAATAACGTAATTATGCTTGCATATATACTTGCAAACATATATAAATACTGGTGAACCTAGATAAATACTGACTTTGGCTACACACTTCTAAGCCGTGGGTCGGGGGTTCGAATCCCTCCTGGATCACCAAAGAAATAAGCGGATAGTTCGTAATGAGCTATCCGCTTTTTGTTGCGTTTTTTGCATAACTACTCGTAAATAATATGTAAAAAGATAAATTACTTTTAAAAATGAATAAATTTTCATAAATTAGCACATAGATGAGTAAAAAAATGTACTTTTAAAGTAGTAAAAATATAAAAAAATCTAAAATAATGTTGTAAATACTGCATTCTCATATGATGAGAATATATGAACAAAGAATGAAATTTGCTTGATTGTTATATTGAAAATTTTATATAATATAGATATTATGATTAATTATAAGCCTTCATATGTAAGTTATGAGGTTTTATAAATGGACGTTTAGGTTATAGTTGTTGAAATAGGAGTATTTAATGAATAAGATTTTCAAGGTAATTTGGAGTAAAAGCAAAGAGTGTTATGTAGTTGTATCTGAGATTGCTAATAACTACAGTGCTAAGAAAGCTGTATTGACAAGCGTTTTTGCCGTGTTAGCGTTAACTGGTAGTGCAGCTCATGTTATGGGGTCCACCTTACCGACGGAACTAACTGACAAAGGCTCTATTAAAATTGGTCAATATGCAACTACTAGTAATCAATCCAGTATTGTTATTGGGACAAGTAGCGAATTTAGGTCTTCTTCCGCTGACGGGTATAGGGCAATCGGTATTGGCTCTGGGGTTATTGCTAGTGGTAATAATAGTGTTTCTATCGGTGGTCATTCTCGTGCGACACAAGATCAGGCGATTGCTATCGGTGGAGCTTCTGATGATAGTGGTGCTAAGGCGACAGGTTCTCAATCTATTGCTATCGGTGGTAATACTGTAGCTAGTGGGGATTCCTCTATCGTAATCGGTGGTGATGATGTGGAGGTAGCGTTTGCCCAAACTGTAACCTATACAGATATTAACACTGGACAAGCGAAAACGGGGACATTGAGACAGGCATCTATAGATTTGGCAAATATCCAGCTGCCTCAATATATAACTGCTACAGCTAGTCATGCAGGGACTGCCATTGGTATGAAAACTAAAGCTGGTGACTTGGGTCTTTCTCTCGGCATGGGGGCGGATTCCGCTACTCGACTAGATGGTAAGGCTGGTAATGTAGTTAATGCTATCGCTATCGGTGCCGGTGCAAAAGCTAATCGGGATAACTCCATTGCTATCGGTGGTGGTGCTAATACTGATGCAGCAGGTGTGGCACAAACAAGCTATACTATGAGTAATGGAGATACGGTTCACTGGGCCGGTGGTGAAAATGTGTTGCCTGGTGACGTTGTATCATTTGGTGCTCCTGGGTATGAACGTCAGCTTAAAAATGTAGCTCCTGGTAGTGTCAGTGCAACTTCTACAGATGCGGTGAATGGCTCTCAGTTATATGCTATAGCTGAGAAGACTTTATCTAAATATATTTCTATTAAATCTGATTTGGCTGGGAATAAATCTAATAAAGGTGCAGAAGCGACTGATTCTATGGCTATAGGTCCGGATGCTTCTACAACAACTGCTGCTACTAAAGGGACTGCTTTAGGTACTGGTGCAACTGTTACTGTAGCGAATGGTGTTGCTGTAGGTTCACAGTCTAAAGCAAGCATAGCTAGCGGTGTAGCAGGCTATAATGTAAATGACTCTAGAACCGATAAATATGGATCTTTATCCGGTAAAGCGTTGACATCTACTTTAGGTGCCTTTTCTGTAGGTAATGAGACTAATACACGTCAAATCACAGGTGTGGCTGCTGGTACAGCTGATACAGATGCTGTAAATGTGGCACAGTTAAAGAGTGTGAATTTGAAAGTAGCTGGAGATACTGGTACAGGTGATGTTAATCTTGCTAATAGTACTTTAAATATTAAAGGTGCTGGTCTTGCTAAGACGACTGCATCTGGTAAAGATGTAACGGTAACTGTGACAGAAAAAGCAGTTAAACAAGAAGCTGTTAAAGCGGTTACAATGG
>OBUY01000369.1_pt1 | contig 19389 bp, 16 predicted proteins | sample 1475781 | NCBI WGS metagenome assembly OBUY01 (sample SAMEA2579912, study PRJEB22360) | human gut metagenome | biome: human gut; feature: human-associated habitat; material: faeces | place: Denmark | collected 2008/2010 | reverse complement strand
CTTAATTGAAGCGGCAGGCCATTCCCGCGCGCGATTCTCCAGCCCTACCGCAGCCAGCGCCCGACGCGCGGCATCGCGCCACTGACCTTGAAGGCCCAGCCCAACGTTATCAATCACCGATTTCCACGGTAGCAGACGCGCATCCTGAAACATCATTCGCGTGTCTTCCTGAATCTCAGCCAGCGGTGTGGTACCCGCTAACACATCGCCTGCGGTTGGCATTTCCAGACCTGCCAGCAGGCGCAGCAAGGTACTTTTGCCACCACCGCTGCGGCCCACCACCGCCACAAACTGACCTGCCGGAATATGTAAATCCAGTTGGTTCAGGACGATATTTTCTGCGTAATGTTTGCTTACTGCATTGAGCAACAATGGTGTGCCTTGGTTCAGACGAGCAGTATTCATACCGTGGCCTCCTTCAAATGATAAGCCGGGTTCCAGCGCAACCAGAGGCGCTCTAACAGCTGCGCGCTGACGTCAGCAAGTTTGCCGAGCAGGGCGTAAAGAATAATAGCGACAACCACCACGTCCGTTTGCAGAAACTCCCGCGCATTCATCGCCAGATAACCAATGCCGGAATTGGCAGAAATAGTTTCGGCAACGATCAGTGTCAGCCACATCAGGCCCAATGCAAAACGCACGCCGACCATAATTGAGGGCAGGGCACCAGGCAGGATCACATGGATAAACAGCGGTATGCCGGATAATCCATAGCTACGCGCCATTTCCACCAGACCGCGATCGATATTACGGATGCCGTGCCAGGTGTTGATATAAATGGGGAATAGCGTGCCGAGCGCCACCAGAAAGATTTTTGCGGATTCATCAATGCCAAACCACAAAATCACCAGCGGGATCAGCGCCAGATGCGGCACGTTGCGCAACATTTGAATTGAGCTGTCCAGCAACCGTTCTCCCCAGCGCGACAGGCCGCTAATCAATCCCAGAATCAACCCCAGCGATCCGCCAATCGAAAAACCAATCAGCGCCCGCCAGGAGCTGATCGCCAGATGCTGCCAAAGCTCACCGCTGGCCGAGAGCGTCCAGAACGCGGCCACCACTCCTTCCGGAGAGGGCAAAATACGCGTCGACAGCCAGCCAACCGAGGAGGCCAGTTGCCACACCGCCACGATGCCCACCGGTAAAAACCAGGGGGCAACGCGCAATAACCACTTTTTCACTGGCGTTGCCATCATTTTGTTCCTTAGCTTTGCGCGACTTTACGGGGGATAAAATCATTTGCCACCGCTTCGCCTTGCGGATTCAGCGGCTGCGGCTGGGGAATTTCCGGGATGGCGACATCCAGATGCGGGAACAGCAATTCGCCAACCCGATACGCTTCTTCCAGATGCGGGTAGCCCGAAAGCACAAAACTGTCGATGCCAAGTGCAGCGTATTCGTTGATTCGCGCAGCGACCGTCGGACCATCGCCCACCAGTGCCGTCCCGGCACCGCCGCGCACTAAGCCAACACCCGCCCATAAATTGGGGCTGATCTCCAGATTGTCGCGCTTGCCGTTATGTAGCGCCGCCATTCGCTGTTGTCCTACGGAATCCGTCCGGGCGAATGCGGCTTGTGCTTTGGCGATAGTCTCATCATCAAGATGCGAGATTAACCGCTCGGCGGCCTGCCACGCTTCGTCGTTGGTTTCACGAACAATCACATGCAGACGAATACCGAAACGAATTTTGCGTCCATGCGCGGCAGCTTTCGCCCGCACTTGTTCGATTTTCTCTTTAACCAGTTCCGGCGGTTCGCCCCAGGTGAGGTAGAGATCAACTTGTTCTGCCGCCAGCTCCTGGGCGACATCTGACGATCCGCCAAAGTAAAGCGGAGGATACGGCTGTTGAATCGGCGGGAAGAGCAGTTTGGCTCCGCGCACATGAATATGTTTACCGTTGAAATTGACGGTTTCCCCCAGCAATAAGCGCCGCCAGACCTGGGTAAATTCCGCCGAGGCTTCGTAGCGCTCGCTATGATCAAGGAACACGCCGTCGCCTGCCAGCTCTTGTGGATCGCTGCCTGTGACCAGATTAAACAACGCACGACCATTCGAGAGACGGTCAAGCGTGGCGGCCTGGCGGGCGGCAACGGTAGGTGAGGTTACGCTGGGACGCAGGGCGATAAGAAACTTCAGCCGCTGCGTCACCGGGATCATCGACGCCGCCACCAGCCACGCATCTTCACACGATCGTCCTGTTGGGATCAGCACACCGGTATAACCCAGACGATCCGCCGCTTGCGCAATTTGTTGCAGATAACCGTGATCAACCGGACGTGAACCTTCTTCCGTTCCCAGATAGTGCCCGTCACCATGGGTCGGTAAAAACCAGAACATATTCAGACTCATAATTGTTTTCCTTCCAGTTGAGTGGGCTGCCAGATGCGCTGGCGAATATCGACTTTTTTAGGCACCAGACGATTTTCATAAAACAGATCTGCCGTTTGCTGCTGTAAGGCGGCAACTTCGGCGTTAACCGGTTTGATGGTGGTAGGGGGGCGATGATCTAAATAAGAGGCAATCACCGGGGCCGGTAAGCCCATCGTTTTTGCCAGTAAAGCGATGCTTTGCTCGCGCTGGCTGCGGGTTAACGCATCGGCCTCACTAAAGGTTGCCAGTACGCCCAGAATAAAAGCACCGTTTTTTTCTGCATACGGACGGGCAGCCAGATAAAACGATCCGGTCTGATTGAGATCGGTGCCGTCTTTTAGCACCCGCACGCCGCCCTGTAATAATGCAGCGGAGTAGTAGGGATCCCAGATAGCCCAGGCGTCGACGTTACCTTGCTGGAACGCGGCGCGGGCATCGGCAGGTGTCAGGTAAGTGGGCTGGATATCCGTGAATTTAAGCCCGGCCTGGCGTAGTGCGCGTAGTAAAAGATTGTGCGAACTGGAACCTTTCTGAAAGGCAACTTTGTGACCTTTAAGATCGGCTACGGTTTTGATCGGGCTATTTTCTGCCACCAGAATCACTTCGGCTTTGGGCTTCGGCGGCTCGACGCCCACATATACCAAATCAGCACCGGCAGCCTGGGCAAAGATTGGTGGAATATCTCCGGTACTGCCGAGATCAATACTGCCAACGTTTAACGCCTCCAACATTTGCGGACCCGCGGGGAACTCCACCCACGAGATTTTTGTTTGCGGATAGCGTTTTTCCAGCATTTGGTAATTTTTCGCCAGTACCGAACTGATATTGCTTTTCTGATAGCCAATCCTTAACGCCTCTGGCGAAGACTCTGCGGCAACTGCGAGTGTTGAGACGCTAAGTAATCCCGCCAGCGCCAGTTTAATGATGTTACGCATGGGCATTACCTCGCAGAGACAGAAGGTCAGGAACCTGAACATCGCGGCGGTGCAATGCCTGCCAGAAAGTTTCTAGCGCGGTATCAAGACGGGTTTGCAGATTTGGCGTGAACTGGGGTTTGTGGTGGTAATCAATTACTTGCGAGTCATCGGCAAACACGCCGTGTAGGATCTCCTGGGCTTTCAGCGCACTTAAAACTGGTTTAAGGGCGTAATCGACCGCCAGCAGATGAGCCACCGTGCCGCCCGTCGCCAGTGGCAGTACCACTTTGCCTTGCAAAGCGCGTTCTGGCAGCAGGTCGAGCAGGGTTTTCAGCGCGCCGGAATAGGCGGCTTTATACACAGGTGTAGCGATTATCAGTCCATCGGCCTGTTGCAGTTGTTCGGTGAAGGTCTTGAGTGCCGGACTATCGAAACGAGCATAAAGCAGATCTTCCGGGGCAAAGTTTTGCAGATTCCAGTGATAAACCTCTACATCCAGGCCATTCAGTTTTTCCCGCGCATATTCCAGCAAGGAGCTGGAGCGAGAAGGAAAGCGAGGACTACCCGCCAGGGTGATGACACGCATACTCTCTCCTTATAACCAATTGTTCTTGTTTTGTTAACATTGATAACAATTCGGTCAGTCTGACAGAGGTGGCCCGCGAGTCGAAATGATTTATCTGAGGAAGAAAAGCCAAAAAAAGCATAAAAAAAGCGCAATAAGAAAACGTTTGCTATTTATTGCCACAGGTCAATTCCCTTTTGGTCCGAACTCGCACATAATACGCCCCCGGTTTGCACACCGGGAATCCAGGAGAGTTCATGTACTACCCCTTCGTTCGTAAAGCCCTTTTCCAGCTCGATCCAGAGCGCGCTCATGAGTTTACTTTTCAGCAATTACGCCGTATTACAGGAACGCCGTTTGAAGCACTGGTGCGGCAGAAAGTGCCTGCGAAACCTGTTAACTGCATGGGCCTGACGTTTAAAAATCCGCTTGGTCTGGCAGCCGGTCTTGATAAAGACGGGGAGTGCATTGACGCGTTAGGCGCGATGGGATTTGGATCGATCGAGATCGGTACCGTCACGCCACGTCCACAGCCAGGTAATGACAAGCCGCGTCTCTTTCGTCTGGTAGATGCCGAAGGTTTGATCAACCGTATGGGCTTTAATAATCTTGGCGTTGATAACCTCGTAGAGAACGTAAAAAAAGCCCATTATGATGGCGTCCTGGGTATTAACATCGGCAAAAATAAAGATACGCCGGTGGAGCAGGGTAAAGATGACTATCTGATTTGTATGGAAAAAATCTATGCTTATGCGGGATATATCGCCATCAATATTTCATCGCCGAATACACCGGGATTACGTACTCTGCAATATGGCGAAGCGCTGGATGATCTCTTAACCGCGATTAAAAATAAGCAAAATGATTTGCAAGCGATGCACCATAAATATGTGCCGATCGCAGTGAAGATCGCGCCGGATCTTTCTGAAGAAGAATTGATCCAGGTTGCCGATAGTTTAGTTCGCCATAATATTGATGGCGTTATTGCAACCAATACCACACTCGATCGTTCTCTGGTTCAGGGAATGAAAAATTGTGATCAAACCGGTGGCTTAAGTGGTCGTCCGCTTCAGTTAAAAAGCACCGAAATTATTCGCCGTTTATCACAGGAATTAAATGGTCGCTTACCGATCATCGGTGTTGGCGGCATCGACTCGGTTATCGCTGCGCGTGAAAAGATTGCTGCGGGGGCCTCACTGGTGCAAATTTATTCTGGTTTTATTTTTAAAGGTCCGCCGCTGATTAAAGAAATCGTTACCCATATCTAATTATTTCTTCGAATTCCTCTTTATAAGATAATCAGGGCTTTATTTTAAGCCCTGGTTGTTTTATATTCATCGCTGTTGCTTATTTAGACATTTTGTACTTTTATTGTTGAGGTTATTAAGCGAAGCGACAATGGATTGTGTTGCTGCGGTTTTATAGGGTAGGGGAGAGGCAAATGCGAATTAAACCAGACGATAACTGGCGTTGGTATTACGATGAAGAGCACGATCGAATGATGCTCGATTTAGCCAATGGTATGCTATTTCGCTCACGTTTTGCGCGCAAGATGTTGACTCCAGATGCCTTTTCTCCCGCAGGCTTTTGCGTTGACGACGCCGCGCTCTATTTCTCATTTGAAGAAAAATGCCGCGATTTTAATTTATCTAAAGAACAAAAAGCCGAACTGGTGCTTAATGCGCTGGTAGCAATTCGTTATCTCAAACCGCAAATGCCGAAAAGCTGGCATTTTGTTTCCCATGGTGAAATGTGGGTGCCCATGCCGGGCGATGCGGCCTGCGTTTGGTTGAGCGACACTCACGAGCAAGTCAATTTGCTGGTCGTTGAATCTGGCGAAAATGCCGCACTATGCCTGCTGGCACAGCCCTGCGTTGTTATTGCGGGTCGCGCGATGCAGCTGGGCGACGCCATCAAAATCATGAACGACAGGCTGAAACCGCAGGTTAATGTTGACAGCTTCAGCCTCGAACAGGCAGTCTAACGCGTCAGCTTAAGCGCAGTCTTCGGTACACAGCTACAGCAAAGAATGGTGCCATCATCGCCCATTGCTGATTTTTTCAGCGGCGTGACTTCGCCTTCTAAAAGCTGAACACGGCAACTTCCACAAATGCCCGCGCGGCAAGAATAAGGGATACGAATTCCCTGATTTTCTAATTGCTCCAGCAGCACCTGTTGGTTATTTCCACGAAATGCCTGTCCCTGCCAGTCAATATCTACATTTGCGTCCGGTTGTTGCGTGATGTTGGCAGTATCATCAGCGGCGGCTGCGCCGTAAATTTTAGCCGGAGCCGTTGCCAGAATTTCCACCTCATCGCCAACGCGAATTACGCCGCTATTACGGGCAATTAAATTCTGACCAAAATCGACATCGCCGTTATCCTGGGCAGTACGGAAAGATTGCAGCGTTTTTAATGGTTCGCCTGCCGGATGTTTTTGCCCTTTTTCTGGACTGACGGTGGTGAAAATACAGCGGCTACAAGGTTTAACCACATCAAACACCACATCACCAATGCGAATCACTTTCCAGCTATCTTCTTCCCAGGCTGACGCGCCGGAAACCACCAGATTGGGGCGGAATTGCTCCATTTTTACACTGGCCGGACAACGTTGTTGGAGATCACGTAACGAGGCTTCGTTAGCAAGAAGGTAAGGATAGCCATCAGCAAATGACAGGGGTACAGTGTTGTGGCGTTTCACGCGCCGCGTCATTTGTGGCCCCACCCAGCGCAACTGCACTTCGCGGGAGAAAAATCCACTTAGCCATTTGTTGATCGCGTCTGGTGCAATTCGCGCGGTAAAATGTGTGCCCCAAACTTCGGTTGGTGCGTCTTGTGTGGCGAAATCAGCAAAACGAACATATGCGCTACTGCCATCTGGTGCGGTGAGATGCAAGCCATCATGCACAGGTGAAGGAGTAAACCGTACCATCTGGGGAAACTGGCGAGCGGTAATAAACGTACCGTCAGGTTCCGTGATCATAAAGATGCGATCGAAGGCCAGACCATTGACATCTGCCAGAGCATGTGTAAGACCAATGCCGCGCATCGATTTAACAGGATGAATAAAAAGCCGGGTTAATGTCGCCACGGTGCGGTCCTCAAATGAAAATAAGCCCTCAACTTTATGACATGACGCGCTTATTAGCTATAATGCGCAACAATTTTCTTAGCGCCTGTCCCATTAGGCTATTTTATTTGTCAGTTTGGCCCAGGGAAGTGCTCGAAATCCTCACGTACTTGTGTACGCTCCGGTTTCTCCGCGCTGTCCATGTCCAGACTGACTGCAACAATTACGCCTACTGCAGTAGGCTCTTAGAGTAAAAGTGACGATATGAATTCTCTGTTTGCCAGTACGGCCCGTGGGCTGGAAGAGCTGTTAAAAACTGAACTGGAAAACCTGGGGGCCGTTGAATGCCAGGTGGTTCAGGGTGGGGTCCATTTCAAGGGCGACACGCGGCTTGTTTACCAGAGCCTGATGTGGAGCCGCCTGGCCTCGCGTATTATGTTGCCGCTGAGCGAGTGCAAGGTTTACAGCGATTTAGACCTCTATCTCGGTGTTCAGGCGATCAACTGGACAGAGATGTTTAATCCTGGCGCGACCTTCGCTGTCCACTTCAGTGGTTTGAATGACACCATCCGCAACAGTCAGTACGGTGCGATGAAAGTGAAAGATGCGATCGTCGATGCTTTCACGCGGAAAAATCTGCCGCGTCCAAATGTTGATCGCGATGCGCCGGATATCCGCGTTAACGTCTGGCTGCATAAAGAAACCGCAAGTATCGCCCTTGATCTCAGTGGTGATGGTTTACATCTGCGTGGCTATCGCGATCGTGCTGGTATTGCGCCGATCAAAGAAACCCTGGCAGCCGCTATTGTGATGCGATCCGGCTGGCAGCCAGGAACGCCGCTGCTCGATCCGATGTGTGGTTCCGGTACGTTGCTGATTGAAGCGGCGATGCTGGCGACCGATCGCGCACCAGGCTTGCACCGTGGGCGTTGGGGCTTTAGCGGCTGGGCGCAGCATGATGAAGCTATCTGGCAGGAAGTGAAAGCGGAAGCGCAAACTCGTGCCCGTAAAGGCCTGGCTGAGTATAGCTCTCATTTTTACGGTTCGGACAGCGACGCACGGGTGATTCAACGTGCGCGCACTAACGCCCGTCTTGCGGGGATTGGTGAACTGATCACCTTTGAGGTGAAAGATGTCGCGCAACTGACCAATCCGCTGCCGAAAGGGCCGTACGGTACAGTGTTGAGCAACCCGCCTTACGGCGAACGTCTGGACAGCGAACCGGCGCTGATTGCGCTGCATAGCCTGCTGGGCCGAATCATGAAAAACCAGTTCGGCGGCTGGAATCTCTCTTTATTCAGTGCCTCGCCGGATCTGTTAAGTTGCCTGCAGTTGCGTGCAGACAAACAGTACAAAGCGAAAAACGGTCCATTAGACTGCGTGCAGAAAAATTACCACGTTGCCGAAAGCACACCAGACAGCAAACCGGCAATGGTGGCAGAAGACTACGCCAACCGTCTGCGTAAGAACCTCAAAAAATTCGAGAAGTGGGCGCGTCAGGAAGGCATTGAATGCTACCGCCTGTACGACGCCGATCTACCGGAATACAACGTTGCAGTTGACCGCTACGCCGATTGGGTGGTGGTGCAGGAGTATGCGCCGCCAAAAACTATTGATGCGCACAAAGCGCGTCAGCGTCTGTTCGATATTATCGCTGCAACCATTTCGGTACTGGGGATTGCGCCAAACAAACTGGTACTGAAAACCCGCGAACGCCAGAAGGGCAAAAATCAGTACCAGAAACTGGGCGAGAAGGGCGAGTTTCTCGAAGTCACCGAATATAACGCTCACTTGTGGGTGAACCTGACGGATTACCTCGATACCGGTCTGTTCCTCGATCACCGTATCGCCCGTCGTATGCTCGGTCAGATGAGCAAAGGCAAAGATTTCCTCAACCTGTTCTCTTATACCGGCAGCGCCACCGTGCATGCGGGATTAGGCGGTGCACGCAGCACCACCACCGTGGATATGTCACGTACTTATCTGGAGTGGGCAGAACGCAACCTGCGTCTGAATGGCCTAACCGGGCGTGCGCATCGCCTGATTCAAGCCGATTGCCTGGCGTGGCTGCGTGAGGCAAATGAACAGTTCGATCTGATCTTTATCGATCCGCCAACCTTCTCTAACTCAAAACGAATGGAAGATGCGTTTGATGTTCAGCGCGATCATCTGGCGCTGATGAAAGATCTGAAGCGTCTGCTGCGCGCAGGGGGGACGATTATGTTCTCAAACAACAAACGCGGTTTTCGTATGGATCTCGACGGACTGGCAAAACTGGGGCTGAAAGCACAAGAAATTACGCAAAAAACACTTTCCCAGGATTTTGCCCGTAACCGCCAGATCCACAACTGCTGGCTGATTACCGCAGCCTGAAAGGAATAGTAATGTCATTAATCAGTATGCATGGCGCATGGCTGTCGTTCAGCGACGCGCCGCTTCTCGATAACGCAGAACTGCATATCGAAGATAACGAACGTGTTTGTCTGGTGGGCCGCAACGGCGCAGGCAAATCGACGTTAATGAAAATCCTCAACCGTGAACAAGGGCTGGATGACGGTCGCATTATTTACGAGCAAGATTTGATTGTAGCTCGTCTGCAACAGGATCCGCCGCGTAACGTTGAGGGGAGTGTTTATGATTTCGTTGCCGAAGGCATTGAAGAACAAGCGGAATACCTGAAACGCTATCACGATATTTCGCGCCTGGTGATGAACGACCCGAGCGAGAAAAATCTCAACGAACTGGCGAAGGTTCAGGAACAGTTGGATCACCACAACCTGTGGCAGCTGGAAAACCGCATTAACGAAGTGCTGGCGCAACTGGGGTTAGATCCTAACGTTGCGCTGTCGTCGCTTTCCGGCGGCTGGTTGCGTAAAGCGGCATTAGGACGCGCGCTGGTGAGCAATCCGCGCGTATTACTGCTCGACGAACCGACTAACCACCTGGATATCGAAACCATCGACTGGCTGGAAGGATTCCTTAAAACCTTCAATGGGACGATAATTTTCATCTCCCACGACCGTTCGTTTATCCGCAATATGGCGACGCGCATTGTTGATCTCGATCGCGGCAAACTTGTGACCTATCCAGGGAATTACGACCAGTACCTGCTGGAAAAAGAAGAAGCTCTGCGTGTGGAAGAACTACAAAATGCCGAGTTCGATCGCAAACTGGCGCAGGAAGAGGTGTGGATCCGCCAGGGGATCAAAGCACGCCGTACCCGTAATGAAGGCCGCGTACGCGCCCTGAAAGCAATGCGTCGCGAGCGTGGCGAACGTCGCGAAGTGATGGGTACCGCAAAGATGCAGGTGGAAGAGGCCAGCCGCTCCGGTAAGATCGTTTTCGAAATGGAAGACGTTTGCTACCAGGTCGACGGTAAGCAACTGGTGAAAGATTTTTCTGCCCAGGTTCTACGTGGCGACAAAATTGCCCTGATTGGTCCGAATGGATGCGGCAAAACCACGCTGCTGAAACTGATGCTCGGTCAGCTTCAGGCGGACAGCGGGCGTATTCACGTTGGCACCAAACTGGAAGTGGCTTATTTCGATCAGCACCGTGCGGAACTGGATCCCGATAAAACGGTGATGGATAACCTTGCTGAAGGTAAGCAAGAGGTGATGGTTAACGGCAAGCCACGCCATGTTTTGGGCTATTTGCAGGACTTCCTGTTCCATCCGAAACGGGCGATGACGCCGGTACGTGCACTTTCTGGTGGGGAGCGTAACCGTCTGCTGCTGGCGCGTCTGTTCCTCAAACCAAGTAACTTACTGATCCTTGATGAACCGACCAACGACCTTGACGTCGAAACGCTGGAACTGCTTGAAGAACTCATCGACAGCTACCAGGGCACGGTGTTGCTGGTGAGCCACGATCGTCAGTTTGTCGATAACACCGTAACAGAATGCTGGATCTTTGAAGGTGAAGGTAAAATCGGTCGTTATGTTGGCGGTTATCACGACGCTCGCGGTCAGCAAGAACAGTATGTGGCGCTTAAGCAACCAGCGGTGAAGAAAACCGAAGAAGTGCCTGTGCCAAAAGCAGAAACTGTAAAACGCAGCACGAGCAAACTAAGCTATAAACTGCAACGCGAACTGGAACAGCTCCCGCAATTACTTGAAGAGCTGGAAGCAAAGCTGGAAGCCTTACAGGCACAGGTGGCAGATGCCTCCTTCTTCAGTCAGTCTCATGAACATACGCAAAAAGTGCTTGCCGATCTGGCTGCTGCTGAGCAGGAGCTGGAACAAGCTTTTGAGCGTTGGGAGTATCTTGAAGCGTTGAAAAATGGTGGCTGATCGCAAAACAGTTGTTTGATATAGAGGCTGATGACAAAGATAAATTGCCTGATGCGCTACGCTTATCAGGCATGAGGGAAACCTCAATTTATTGGATTTGTACAATTTATCATGCCGGAAAAGACGCTCGCGCCGCATCCGGCATGAAAAACGAATACTTTGTCAGCAATCTGTAAAATAGCGCATCATTAAGGAGTACCAATGTGCGAACATCATCATGCCGCGAAGCACATCCTGTGCTCGCAGTGTGACATGCTGGTGGCGTTACCGCGCCTTGAGCATGGTCAGAAAGCGGCATGTCCCCGGTGTGGCACAACGTTAACCGTGGCGTGGGATGCCCCTCGGCAGCGTCCCACCGCCTATGCGTTGGCTGCACTGTTCATGCTGTTGCTGTCCAACTTGTTTCCTTTTGTGAATATGAACGTTGCAGGAGTTACCAGTGAAATTACATTACTGGAAATTCCCGGCGTGCTTTTTTCTGAGGACTACGCCAGCCTCGGCACCTTTTTCCTGTTGTTTGTGCAACTGGTTCCCGCGTTTTGTCTGATAACCATTCTGTTACTGGTGAATCGCGCGGAATTACCGGTCCGTTTAAAAGAGCAACTGGCACGGGTGCTTTTTCAACTCAAAACCTGGGGAATGGCGGAGATTTTCCTCGCGGGTGTGCTGGTCAGTTTCGTTAAACTGATGGCTTACGGCAGCATTGGTGTAGGCAGCAGCTTTCTCCCATGGTGTTTATTTTGTGTCCTGCAACTGCGCGCTTTTCAGTGCGTTGATCGTCGCTGGTTATGGGATGACATCGCCCCGATGCCAGAACTGCGCCAGCCGCTAAAACCAGGCGTCACGGGGATACGTCAGGGGCTGCGTTCATGCTCCTGTTGTACGGCAATCCTTCCTGCTGACGAACCCGTATGCCCGCGCTGTAGTACCAAAGGGTACGTTCGGCGTAGAAACAGCCTGCAATGGACACTCGCGCTGCTTGTTACGTCCATCATGCTGTATCTTCCGGCTAATATTTTGCCCATCATGGTGACGGATTTATTAGGCTCGAAGATGCCGTCGACGATTCTCGCTGGGGTCATCCTGTTATGGAGCGAAGGATCTTATCCCGTCGCTGCGGTTATCTTTCTGGCCAGTATTATGGTGCCAACGTTAAAGATGATCGCCATAGCGTGGTTGTGTTGGGATGCCAAAGGGCATGGCAAGCGCGACAGTGAAAGAATGCATTTGATTTATGAAGTTGTTGAGTTTGTAGGCCGCTGGTCGATGATTGACGTTTTCGTTATCGCGGTGCTCTCGGCGCTGGTGCGTATGGGAGGTTTAATGAGTATTTATCCGGCAATGGGTGCATTAATGTTTGCTTTAGTCGTCATTATGACAATGTTTTCTGCGATGACGTTTGACCCGCGTTTGTCGTGGGATCGTCAACCTGAACCAGAGCATGAGGAGTCCTGACAGTATGGAATCTAATAATGGGGAAGCCAAAATCCAGAAAGTGAAGAACTGGTCTCCCGTGTGGATATTTCCTATCGTCACGGCGCTTATAGGAGCGTGGGTTCTTTTTTATCATTACAGCCATCAGGGGCCGGAAGTGACCCTGATCACCGCGAATGCGGAAGGGATAGAAGGTGGCAAGACCACTATTAAAAGCCGTAGTGTTGATGTCGGCGTGGTTGAAAGCGCCACACTGGCTGATGATTTGACGCACGTTGAAATCAAAGCGCGGCTGAATTCCGGTATGGAAAAATTGCTGCATAAAGATACCGTCTTTTGGGTGGTTAAACCGCAGATTGGTCGAGAAGGGATTAGCGGCCTGGGAACGCTGCTGTCTGGTGTTTATATCGAACTGCAGCCAGGCGCGAAAGGCAGCAAAATGGATAAATACGATTTGCTGGACTCACCACCGTTGGCCCCGCCTGATGCGAAAGGTATCCGTGTGATTCTCGATAGCAAAAAAGCCGGGCAGCTCTCGCCAGGAGATCCCGTGCTGTTCCGTGGCTATCGGGTAGGTTCGGTTGAAACCAGCACCTTCGATACGCAAAAACGCAATATCAGCTATCAACTGTTCATCAATGCACCTTATGACCGACTGGTGACCAGCAATGTTCGCTTCTGGAAAGATAGTGGCATTGCGGTTGATCTGACGTCAGCGGGGATGCGTGTGGAGATGGGCTCATTGACAACGCTGCTTAGTGGCGGTGTCAGCTTTGATGTGCCGGAAGGTCTGGATTTAGGGCAGCCAGTGGCACCGAAAACAGCTTTCGTTTTGTATGATGATCAGAAGAGCATTCAGGATTCGTTGTACACCGATCACATTGATTATCTGATGTTCTTTAAAGATTCGGTACGCGGTCTGCAACCGGGAGCTCCGGTAGAATTCCGGGGTATTCGCCTGGGTACCGTAAGCAAAGTGCCATTCTTTGCGCCGAATATGCGTCAGACATTTAACGATGATTACCGTATTCCGGTACTGATTCGTATCGAGCCAGAGCGGCTGAAAATGCAGCTTGGCGAAAATGCGGATGTTGTTGAGCACCTTGGCGAATTGTTGAAACGTGGTTTACGCGGATCGCTGAAAACCGGAAACCTGGTCACTGGTGCACTGTATGTTGATCTCGATTTCTATCCAAATACGTCTGCAATAACCGGTATTCGTGAATTTAATGGTTATCAGATTATCCCGACCGTTAGCGGCGGTCTGGCGCAAATCCAGCAACGACTGATGGAAGCGTTGGATAAGATCAACAAACTGCCATTGAATCCGATGATTGAACAGGCAACCAGTACGCTTTCTGAAAGTCAGCGCACAATGAAAAACCTGCAAACGACGCTGGATAGCATGAACAAGATCCTCGCCAGCCAGTCGATGCAGCAGTTACCGACGGATATGCAGTCAACGTTGCGTGAATTGAATCGCAGTATGCAGGGCTTCCAGCCTGGCTCCGCAGCCTACAACAAGATGGTGGCGGATATGCAGCGACTTGATCAGGTGTTGCGAGAACTGCAACCGGTGCTGAAAACGCTCAACGAGAAGAGTAACGCGCTGGTATTTGAAGCGAAGGACAAAAAAGATCCAGAGCCGAAGAGGGCGAAACAATGAAAAAGTGGCTAGTGACGATTGCAGCACTGTGGCTGGCCGGATGCAGCTCCGGCGAAATTAATAAAAACTATTACCAGTTACCTGTGGTGCAGAGCGGTACACAAAGTACCGCCAGCCAGGGTAATCGCCTGTTATGGGTAGAGCAGGTCACTGTTCCTGACTATCTGGCGGGAAATGGTGTGGTTTATCAAACCAGTGATGTGAAGTATGTGATTGCCAACAACAACTTGTGGGCCAGCCCATTGGATCAACAGTTGCGCAACACCCTGGTTGCCAACCTGAGCACGCAACTGCCCGGCTGGGTGGTTGCCTCCCAGCCTCTGGGAAGCGCCCAGGACACGCTCAATGTTACCGTAACGGAGTTTAACGGTCGCTATGATGGCAAGGTCATTGTCAGTGGGGAGTGGCTGTTGAACCACCAGGGACAACTGATCAAACGTCCGTTCCGTCTGGAAGGGGTGCAAACTCAGGATGGTTACGATGAAATGGTTAAAGTGCTGGCCAGTGTCTGGAGTCAGGAAGCCGCTTCTATTGCGCAAGAGATAAAGCGTCTACCTTAATTATAAAGATTTGTAAATATAACCGCCTCCGGTATGTTGCCTGAGGCGGTTTTTTTGTTTCTAAGGTGCGGAAAAAGTTGTTCCTCTTCACATTTTTTGTACAACTGACATGCCCGTGTAGCTCACAAATATGACAGTGGCGTGAATTTTGCGCATTGACGGCAGTTATGATTCGCGGTATTGCTTAACTGTGATTGCACATTTAGTAATCACTGTTTTCTTTTCCACCAGAAACCAGTATGAGGGAAACGAGGCATGAAGAGACAAAAACGAGATCGCCTGGAACGGGCACATCAACGTGGTTATCAGGCCGGCATCGCCGGACGCTCAAAAGAAATGTGTCCCTATCAGACGCTGAATCAAAGGTCACAATGGCTGGGAGGCTGGCGAGAAGCCATGGCGGACAGGGTAGTAATGGCCTGATTCTGTCTCTTTAAAAAGAAACCTCCGCATTGCGGAGGTTTCGCCTTTTGATACTATGTCTGATTATAATCAGAAGGCAGACGTATCCTGGAACAGACCGACTTTCAGGTCGCTGGCGGTATAGATCAAACGACCATCAACCAGCACTTCGCCATCCGCCAGGCCCATAATCAGACGACGGTTAACAATGCGTTTAAAGTGAATACGGTAGGTCACTTTTTTCGCTGTCGGCAGTACCTGACCAGTGAATTTCACTTCGCCAACGCCCAGCGCGCGGCCTTTACCTTCGCCGCCCAGCCAGCCGAGGTAGAACCCTACCAGCTGCCACATTGCGTCCAGGCCCAGGCATCCCGGCATAACCGGATCGCCAATAAAGTGGCATCCGAAGAACCACAGATCCGGATTGATATCCAGTTCTGCTTCAACATACCCTTTGTCGAAGTTACCACCCGTTTCGGTCATTTTGACCACACGGTCCATCATCAGCATGTTCGGTGCTGGCAATTGCGGGCCTTTAGCGCCAAACAGTTCACCGCGACCAGAGGCAAGAAGGTCTTCTTTTGTATAGGATTCGCGTTTATCTACCATGTTCTCTGTAAGCCTTATTTTATTGAAGCACGCAGGATAGCTAACACGTGTACGCTGAACAAGTCCGATCAGTTCGGAATAAACCAGTTCAGCCAACGTAATGGCCATGGAAAACGGTGACGTCCTTCCTGTTGCGATGCTTGCGCGATACGTTCCTGGATGGTTTGCATCAGCGTCGTTTGGCCTTCGCCATCCCACACCAGATTTAATAATAACGGCAGTGCGTCAGTCACATCGTCTACTGCCCAGATGGTGAATTTGCCTTCCTCTACCGCTTTCAACAGTTCACTGGGAAGACTTAAATGGCGAACGTTAGCAGTGGGGATAATGACACCTTGTTTCCCGGTTAACTCACGTTGCTGGCAAATAGCAAAGAAGCCTTCGATTTTCTCATTTAAACCACCGACCGGCTGGGCACGACCGAACTGATCGACTGAACCTGTGATAGCGATACTCTGATTCACCGGCACATCGGCGAGGGCGCTTATCAGGGCGCAGAGTTCAGCCATCGAGGCACTATCGCCATCCACTTCACTGTATGACTGCTCAAATGTCAGCGATGCTGAGAAGGGGATCTGTTGCTCAAGCTGTAGTTCCGACATCAGGAACGCCTGCATGATCATCATCCCTTTCGCATGGATATTGCCGCCAAGCTCCGCTTTGCGTTCGATGTCGGTGAACTCACCATCGCCAATATGCACAACGCAGCTAATGCGAGAAGGTTCGCCAAAAGCGCGTGGATGACCCGGAAATTCAATGACCGAAAGGGCGTTAATTTGCCCGATGCGTTCGCCTTCGGTTTCAATCAGGATTTGCTCCTGAAGGATCTCATCCTGCATGCGTTCAGCGAGGAAACCTTCACGCCATTCACGCTGCTGCAGCATTAAGTTTAGCTGCTCGCCGGAGAAGGTGTCGCCATCGCACAGGGAGGCGACCTCTTTACACTGGCGGAGGATCCACTGCGGGCTAAGCGGAAGTGTTTCTTGTTCACCGGTGTAGCGGGCTGCTTCGCGGATAAGTACCGGCCAGGCATCCGCTCCCGGTGCAGGTAAGTGATTATGTCTTGCGGTCAATGTTACCCAGCGACACCACTGGCTTACTGACTCCGCATCGACAATCTGCAGAGTATCTTCAAATTCGCTATAAATAGCCTGCTCTGAAAGCTCTGGTTCCATCTCCTGGAAATCAGCCAATGATTCGCGTTCGCCTACCAGAATGACTTTCAGCTTCAATGGCATCGAAGGCACAGAGACGGGGAGAGGGCGCGACTCATCAAACGCAACCCAGTCAAAACGCTCGCGGTTAACGATATTTTTCAGCCGCATCCACAGCAGAGGTTGCGCCAGCAGTGTACGCAAAGAGATGATGAGAATACCGCCATTTGCCTGATGCACCAGACCTGGCTGCAGGGTAATGTCGCCATTAAACTGGCGCAGGCAGCCAAAGAGTTGTTCCGCTTCTACCCAGTCGGCAGCGACAACTTGCGTTAAAGTCGCAAAATTATCATCTGCACTTACTGCGTTACGTAAGCGGATGGTGTGCCCGGAAACCTCATAGTGACCGCCCACCAGTTGGCCTGCATCGCTTTGTAGCGCACGCGCGGCATCGGCAATAAGATTCAGATACTCAGACTCTTCCGGGGCCTTCGCCAGCATAAAAGAGGAGGATGCTCGCGTATGCAGCAACTGCTCCAGCGCAAATTGCAGTCGCGGTTGAGTATCACTGAATAAAGGATCGTTTTCGTCAATCAAATGTGGCTGAGCAAATATTTCCTGATAGCTATCGGTATCAGGAACCAGGTCACACCATGCAAGTTTCGTAATGGTCAAAGTTGATGTTTTTTAGTCTGTTGTCAAAGCCGCGATTATACCGTAACCGGCACTGCAGCACACGTAGAAAGCACCGACAATACTCCTGGCATGGGCGTTAAAGCTCACAGGATGGAGATTCTTTTCTTCACTGGCCTAAAAAGCTGATATTCTGTAAAGAGTTACACGGTAACATTGAGATCGCTATGAAATATCAACAACTTGAAAATCTTGAAAGCGGTTGGAAATGGAAGTATCTGGTGAAGAAGCATCGCGAAGGGGAGTTAATCACCCGTTACATAGAAGCCAGTGCCGCCCAGGAAGCCGTCGATGTGTTGCTCTCGCTGGAAAATGAACCCGTGCTGGTAAATGGCTGGATTGACAAGCATATGAATCCGGAACTGGTCAATCGCATGAAGCAGACCATTCGGGCCAGACGAAAGCGCCATTTTAATGCGGAACACCAGCATACGCGCAAAAAATCGATCGATCTGGAATTTATTGTCTGGCAACGTCTGGCTGGTCTTGCGCAGCGTCGCGGTAAAACGCTTTCTGAAACGATTGTTCAGCTGATTGAAGATGCGGAAAACAAAGAGAAATACGCGAATAAAATGTCTTCTTTGAAGCAGGATCTGCAGGCATTGCTGGGTAAGGAATAACTGACGAAAGTCAGTTCAATTTTCTAAAGACGAAAAAAAACCCCGCAGCAGCGGGGTTTTTTACCAGACGAGAACTTAAGCCTGCGGCTGAGTTACAACGTCTTTGATGCCTTTAACTTCGATCTCTACGCGACGATCCGGAGCCAGGCAGTCGATCAGTGCAGCGCGCTGTTTCACGTTGTCACAGGTGTTGCCGGTAACCGGGTTGGATTCGCCCATACCACGTGCAGAGATTTTGTCAGACGGGATACCTTTAGAGATCAGGTAATCAACGACGGACTGAGCACGACGCTCGGACAGAGCCTGGTTGTAAGCGTCAGAACCGATGCGGTCAGTGTAACCCAGAACAACTACGGAACCGTCTTTCGGATCCAGGTTGCTCAGTTGGCTGTACAGCTGATCCAGAGCAGCCTGACCTTCCGGTTTCAGGGTAGCTTTGTTGAAGTTGAACAGGACGTCAGACTTCAGAGTGAAGTGCTTGGTCTGTACTTCCGGTGCCGGAGCTGGAGCCGGAGCAACTACTGGAGCTGCTTCGCCCTGACCGAAACGGTAGGAAACACCCAGGCTCAGCAGGCCGTTGTCCGGACGAGTGCCGATGGTGTGTGCGTCACCGATGTTGTTGGTCCACTGGTATTCCAGACGGGTAGCGATTTCAGGAGTGATCGCATACTCAACACCGCCAGCGAAGACCGGAGAAACGCCGGTATCGTGGTTTTTACCATCAAAGTTGGATTTAGTGTCTGCACGCCATACCATACCACCCAGACGAGTGTATACGTCCAGATCGTCAGTGATTGGGTAACCCAGTTTAGCGGTCAGCTGAACGCCCTGAGCTTTATATGCACCGTTTTCAACGCTGCCTTTGTATGGCATACGACCTAACCAGTCATAACCCATTTCAAAGCCAACATACGGGTTAACCTGGTAACCACCAAAAGCACCAGCGCCCAGTTGGTTTTCATGGGTCGGACCATTGTTGTTGATGAAACCAGTGTCATGGTACTGGGACCAGCCCAGTTTAGCACCAGTGTACCAGG
>OBUY01000365.1_pt1 | contig 19671 bp, 15 predicted proteins | sample 1475781 | NCBI WGS metagenome assembly OBUY01 (sample SAMEA2579912, study PRJEB22360) | human gut metagenome | biome: human gut; feature: human-associated habitat; material: faeces | place: Denmark | collected 2008/2010 | reverse complement strand
CCCTTATGGAGCACGAGCTGATGAACTCAGACTCAGGTGTCACCTTTGAAGATGTCATGGAGCTCTGTGATGTCCATGCCAATCTTTTTAAAAATGCTGTTAAGGGTGTCGAAGTGGAGGATACCGAGCATCCAGGTCACCCAGTTCGCGTCTTCAAGGATGAAAATCTGGCTCTCCGCGCTGCCTTGATTCGCATTCGTAGATTGTTAGATACTTATGAGTCTATGGAAGATGAAGAAATGTTTGCGGAGATGCGCAAGGGTTTGGTCCGTCAGATGGGACTTTTGGGGCAATTTGACATCCACTACCAGCGTAAGGAAGAGCTCTTTTTCCCCATCATGGAGCGCTATGGTCACGATTCGCCTCCAAAAGTTATGTGGGGAGTGGATGATCAGATCAGGGAACTCTTTCAAACAGCTTTAGCGACAGCCAAGTCACTACCAGAAGTGTCGATTTCCACTGTAAAAGAAGATTTTGAAGCCTTTGCGACTGAGTTTGAAAGTATGATTTTCAAGGAAGAGTCCATCCTCCTTATGATTCTCCTTGAGTCCTTTACTCAGGATGACTGGCTTCAAATTGCGGAGGAGAGCGATGCCTATGGTTATGCCATCATCCGTCCGTCAGAAAAATGGGTTCCAGAACGTCAGCGCTTTGTTGAGGAAAAGAATGCAGAGGAGCCTGTGCTGCTAGATACAGCAGAGGGGCAAGTTCAGCAAGTTATCGATACGCCTGAAGGACAGTTCACCATTACCTTTACCCCTAAGGAAAAGGAAGCAGTGCTGGATCGCCATAGTCAACAGGCTTTTGGCAATGGCTATCTCTCAGTCGAGCAGGCTAATCTCATCCTCAATCATCTCCCTATGGAGATTACTTTTGTCAATAAAGACGATATTTTCCAGTATTACAATGACAATACGCCAGCTGATGAGATGATTTTCAAACGGACGCCGTCCCAAGTTGGGCGCAATGTCGAACTCTGCCATCCACCTAAGTACTTGGACAAGGTCAAGACTATCATGAAGGGACTACGTGAGGGGACTAAAGACAAGTATGAAATGTGGTTCAAGTCTGAGTCGCGAGGTAAGTTTGTCCACATCACCTACGCTGCAGTGCACGATGAAGATGGGGAATTCCAAGGTGTGTTGGAGTACGTTCAGGATATTCAACCCTACCGTGAGATTGATACGGACTATTTCCGTGGATTAGAATAAGGAGAAAAAATGAGTTACGAACAAGAATTTATGAAGGAATTTGAAGCTTGGATCAATACCCAAATCATGATTAACGACATGGCGCATAAGGAAAGCCAAAAAGTATACGAAGAAGACCAAGACGAGCGTGCCAAAGATGCCATGATTCGCTACGAAAGTCGTTTGGATGCTTATCAATTCTTGCTTGGTAAGTTTGAAAACTTCAAAGCAGGCAAGGGATTCCATGATTTGCCAGATGGCTTGTTTGGTGAGCGAAATTATTAAACGAGAAAGGTTCTTGATTTTTCACCAAAATCTTGATAGAATATTTATATTAAATCCTTGTCAGAGCAGGGATTTTTTATTGAAAGGATTTTATCATGTCAAAGAAACTCAATCGTAAAAAACAATTACGAAATAGCCTCCGTCGTGCAGGTGCTTTTTCAAGTACTGTGACGAAGGTTGTAGAAGAGACAAAAAAAGTCGTGAAACGTGCTGAGCAGTCAGCAAGCCAAGCTGGTAAGGCTGTTTCTAAAAAGGTTGAACAAGCAGTAGAAGCTACCAAAGAGCAAGCTCAAAAAGTAGCCAATTCTGTAGAAGATTTTGCAGCAAACTTGGGTGGACTTCCACTTGACCGTGCCAAAACTTTCTATGATGAAGGCATCAAGTCTGCTTCAGATTTCAAAAACTGGACTGAAAAAGAACTCCTTGCCTTGAAAGGAATCGGCCCAGCTACCATCAAGAAATTGAAAGAAAATGGTATCAAGTTTAAGTAATTTTTCTTGTGCCTTGCATTTCCGAAAAAATCTTGCTACAATAGAGCCATTAGAGGTGTTTTGAATCCCACGTTTTACAGAAAGTGGCGGAGCTGAGAAGTCCACAAATGTGTCAAAACTAGTTGCTAATGACTGAAAAATTGAAATAAAAGTGTCTTTTTGTTTTAAAGACGAGAGTGGCGGGCTCTGCCCGAATTTGGGTGGTACCGCGGATAAGCATATTCGTCCCTGTCATGTAGATGGCAGGGACGATTTTTTGTGTCTTAGGCAAAGGAGGTTGTTATGAAACAATCATTTAAAACTAATAAACTATACTATGGCTTTCCTGTTTTTATTTTAGGATATCAAGATCAGAATTTTGGCTATAACATCACGACCTGTAGTTCCTCTTATAGTCTAGGAGATTGGATTGTGGTTGGAGTCGTTGCGAGAGAGAATGTCGCAGAGCAAATTAAACATTATCAAAAATTTACTGTGAATATTCCTGATGAAAATCTCATGCTCGAGATGGAGCAGGCTGGTTTTATCAGTCATCAGGAGAAATTGGAACGTTTGGGAGTGCATTATGAAATTTCTGAACGAACTCAGGCACCAATTTTAGAGGATTGTCCAGTCGTTTTGGATTGTCAGGTAGATCGGATTATCGAGGAAGATGGAATCTGCCATATCTTTGCTAAGATTGTTGAGCGACTTGTTGACCCAGAACTTTTGGATGAAAAGGGACATTTTAGAAATGAACTGTTTGCCCCAACCTATTTCATGGGAGATGGATATCAGCGCGTCTATCGTTATCTGGACAAGCGTGTAGATATTAAGGGGAGCTTCATCAATAAAGCGAGGATGAAGGATGTCAAGAGCTGAATTACCAGAACGATTAGAGACGGAACGGTTCGTATTGCGAGTCCGCACAGTGGCGGATGCTGAGGATATCTATACCTACGCTAGTCTCCCAGAGGTCGCCTATCCAGCAGGCTTTCCTCTAGTCAAGACCTTGGAAGATGAGGTTTACTATCTAGAGCATATCCTTCCCGAACGCAATCAAAAGGAAAAACTCCCAGCTGGCTATGGGATTGTCGTCAAAGGAACCGATAAAGTCATTGGTTCTGTTGATTTCAACCATCGCCATGCGGATGATGTGCTAGAGATTGGCTATACCTTGCATCCAGACTATTGGGGGCGAGGCTATGTGCCAGAAGCAGCGCGTGCCTTGATTGATGAGGCTTTTAAGGGACTTTGTCTCCACAAGATTGAGCTGACTTGTTTTAGCTACAATGTCCAAAGTCAACGAGTCGCTGAGAAACTTGGCTTTACCCTCGAAGCTCGCATCCGAGACCACAAAGATGCCCAAGGCAACCGCTGTGACAGTCTGATATATGGTTTGCTGAGAAGTGAGTGGGAGGTGATTTGATGCATCTTTTCATCATTGGTGCTCCAGCATCAGGAAAAATGACCATTGGTCAAGAATTATCTCGACTGACGGATGCTACCCTATTTTATAACCATCAAGCCATCGATTTTGCACTAGAAATCTATCAGGATTATACAGAGGAGATGTGGGAATTTGTCCGTGGAATGACCTTTTCTTTCCTTGGAGCAAGTGCAAGAAATCAGCGATCAGTAATTTTAACAGACGTAATTGATTTTTCAAATCAGTACCAACTGATGTATTTAAAGCAAATTCAGGATTTATTGGATAACTTTCATCAAGAGATTCTGTTTGTTGAGTTGGAAACAAGTCTTGAGGAGCGTTTACGTCGAAATCAAACGGAGAATCGATTAAAGTACAAACCCTTAAAACGACATATTGAGGTATCTGAAAGAGAAATTTTAGAGACCGCTGAAACACTTCAATTAAATTCCCAACAACAACCGAATGAGTTGCACCACTACTTTAAAATAAATAATACGAATTTGTCTGCAGAAGAGGTTGCTAAGCAGATTAAAGATAAAATGAAAATAATAGAAAAAGGATAAACACATATCTAAACAACTTCATGAAGACGTTCTCAAGACTCAAGAAGTTCAAAAGTCTCACTCTTTTTCGTTCGTGATTCCCACCACCAAATGTAACTGGAAAAACTCTACCTTGGTCAGGCTTGGGGTACAACCTTCAAAGCAAATGAATCACAAAGAAGCTGAGATTTACCATTAAAACCTGTATTCGAGACTGTAAGAATATTCAATACAGTTGAGATAGGACCTATTGAAGAATGAGTTAGAGGAGAAAATAGATGGCTAAAAAGAAAAATAGAAAAAAAGAATTAAAACGCCAGCAAAAGTTGGATATCAAAGTTATTTCTGAAGAAGAGGCTGCTTGGACAGAAATCATGGCCAAAAATCCAACTTTTGTAGAACGTCGTACCATTCAAAATTTCGATGAACTACATACAGCAGTGATGCAATATGCTGATGAACATGGAGAGTATCCAGATATTCAGCTAATCAATTACCAACTGAAAAATAGGACTTTTGATTGGAATCAGGATCACGCTTTATTTAGAGAAGCTATGCATACTCCAAATACACAGAAGCGAAATAAACTGTTAAAACAAGTTTTAAAAATAAATCCAGATTATTTTGCTGCTGATTTTCATTTATTCTTATCAGAAGTTGAAGACTTTGATTTGTCAACTTTTAAAAAAGTATTGGATTTTGAAGTTCTAGTTTTAGAAAAATGGAAAATGAATGGATACAATAGTTGGAATTATTTTGAAGCACGCCCTATCCTGTCTGCTCTGATGTTTCTGATTGAGTATTATATGATGGAGAACTTAAATTCTAAGGCTATAGAATTGATTGACCTATATTTGAGTAAGCGACCTGAACGTTTTCCTCCTAATTTTGTCTTCTGTATGCTTTCCTTGTATCATATTACTGGTCAGGAACTAAAGGTTGAGCGCTTCTACCGTGAAGAATTAAATAAAGGGAAACGGGATGATACCATTCTTATTCATGCCATCATCTCTGCTTTTTCTCAAGGAAAAATTGAGGAAGCCAGTCAGCTATTTGCAAAATTAGTGGAAATCAATGATGAAGCTGTTGAATTCTTTATAGAGGAAGATTGGCAATTCAAAGTTATAGATATAGAAGACCAAGAATGCTATTGTCCAAATTCAGTTGAATCGTTACAAGCTAGTTTGTATCCTCTGTTTGATTATTTACTAGAAAATATTATTTTAACGAAATTTTTAACAAACGAAGCCAAGAAGTTTCGCCGTAAACCAGTATTTTCGAATCATTCTAGTATGATAAGAAATTTATCCGAGGTCACTGACTGGCATTCCTTTATGAACGAGGAAGAAATGAAGGGAATTCGGATGGATTTTGTTCACATCTTTGTTGAAAATGGGATTCGTACATCTTCAGATTTCAAAAAATGGACTGAAAAAGAAGTTCTCGCTTTGAAGGGAATTGGTCCCGTAACCGTTAAGAAGTTGAAGGAAAACGGCATAAAGTTTAAGAAAGAGAAGTAATTGTTTATTGAAGGGAGGAGGTGGAATTATCTTGAATGAAATTTCTAATTTCATCCTGTATACTACACCCAATGGCCATGTTCAGCTAGATATCCTTTTACAGGATGAAAATCTTTGGTTGACTCAAAAAGGTCTTGCAGAGCTCTTTGGAGTTGAACGAAGTGTCATTACAAAGCATTTGAGAAACATTTATGATAGTGGTGAGTTGGATAAGGTATCAACTTGTGCAAAATTTGCACAGGTTCAACAAGAGGGAAATAGAACTGTTCGGCGTGAACTTGAATATTACAATCTGGATGCTATCATTTCAGTTGGCTATCGCGTAAATTCCAGTAAGGCTACTCAATTTAGAATATGGGCAACCAAAACCTTGAAAGAATTTATCATCAAAGGTTTTGTTTTAGATGATGAACGCTTGAAACAAGGACAGACAGTTTTCGAACAAGATTATTTCCGTGAACTTTTAGAACGAATTCGCTCTATTCGTTCTAGCGAGCGCCGAATCTATCAACAAATTACGGATATCTTTGCTGAATGTGCCATAGATTATGATCGAAACTCAGATATTACTAAAAATTTTTATGCTATGGTGCAAAATAAATTTCATTATGCAATTACTGGAAGTACGGCTGCAGAAATTATCTATCAGCAAGCCGATGCAAGTAAAGAAAAAATGGGATTAACGTCTTGGAAGAATGCACCTGATGGACGAGTTCTCAAATCCGATGTGACAGTGGCTAAAAACTATTTGCAAGAAAAAGAAATTCGACAACTAGAGCGAACTGTTACAGCCTATTTTGATTATATTGAGGGTTTGGTTGAGCGCCGTAATACTTTTACAATGCGAGAATTGGCAGATAGTATTGATCGTTTTCTATCTTTTAATGAGTACGAAATTTTAGAAGGAAAAGGAAGTATTTCCAAGAAACAAGCAGACTCAAAAGCCATCCAGGAGTATGAAAAATTTAACCGAACTCAAAAAATTCTATCGGACTTTGATAAACATATTCTGAAGATAATGAGAGAAAGTTAATGTAACATTCTTACACAGTTTCTTTTTTGCTAATAGAAGATACTGAAAAAATCAGATGTGCTGAATCAAGGCCTATCTTCTACATACTAATTTTATTTAAAGATATTAACTAGAAAGGACAAACACATGTCTAAAGAACTTTCACCTAAATACAATCCAGCCGAGGTTGAGGCTGGTCGTTACCAAAAATGGCTTGATGCTGATGTTTTCAAGCCTTCAGGCGATAAAAAAGCTAAGCCTTATTCTATCGTGATTCCGCCACCAAACGTAACTGGTAAGCTTCACCTTGGTCACGCTTGGGATACGACTCTTCAAGATATCATCATCCGTCAAAAACGCATGCAAGGTTTTGATACCCTTTGGCTTCCAGGGATGGACCACGCGGGGATTGCCACTCAGGCTAAGGTTGAGGAGCGCTTGCGTGGAGAGGGCATTACACGTTATGACCTCGGTCGTGAATCTTTCTTGACGAAGGTCTGGGAATGGAAAGACGAATATGCCACTACTATCAAGGAACAATGGGGCAAGATGGGGCTCTCTGTAGACTACTCTCGTGAGCGTTTCACTCTTGACGAAGGTTTGTCAAAAGCGGTTCGTAAGGTCTTTGTGGACCTTTACAAGAAAGGTTGGATCTACCGTGGTGAGTTTATCATCAACTGGGACCCAGCAGCTCGCACAGCCCTTTCTGATATCGAGGTTATCCACAAGGACATTGAAGGTGCCTTCTACCACATGAACTACATGTTGGAAGACGGCTCACGCGCCCTTGAAGTTGCCACAACTCGTCCTGAGACCATGTTTGGGGATGTTGCGGTTGCGGTCAATCCAGAAGATCCACGCTACAAGGACTTGATTGGTCAAAACGTTATCCTTCCAATCGCTAATAAATTGATTCCAATCGTTGGGGATGAACACGCAGATCCTGAGTTCGGTACTGGTGTCGTGAAAATCACACCTGCCCATGATCCAAACGACTTCTTGGTTGGTCAACGCCACAACTTGCCACAAGTCAATGTTATGAACGACGACGGAACCATGAATGACTTGGCCCTTGAATTTGCAGGCATGGACCGTTTTGAAGCTCGTAAGGCAGTCGTTGCTAAGCTGGAAGAAATAGGTGCTCTTGTCAAAATCGAAAAACTTGTTCACAGTGTTGGCCACTCAGAACGTACAGGTGTCGTGGTTGAGCCACGCTTGTCTACTCAGTGGTTCGTCAAGATGGACCAATTGGCCAAAAATGCTATTGCCAACCAAGACACAGATGACAAGGTAGAATTCTACCCACCTCGTTTCAACGATACCTTCCTTCAATGGATGGAAAATGTCCACGACTGGGTAATCTCTCGTCAGCTTTGGTGGGGTCACCAAATCCCTGCTTGGTACAATGCTGAGGGTGAAATGTATGTTGGTGAAGAAGCTCCTGAAGGTGACGGATGGACTCAGGACGAAGATGTCTTGGATACGTGGTTCAGTTCGGCTCTTTGGCCATTCTCTACCATGGGCTGGCCGGATGTCGACTCAGAAGACTTCAAACGTTATTATCCAACATCAACTTTGGTGACTGGTTATGATATTATCCCGTTCTGGGTATCTCGAATGATTTTCCAAGGTTTGGAATTTACTGGCAAGTCGCCATTTAAAAATGCCTTGATTCATGGTCTCATTCGTGATGAGCAAGGACGCAAGATGTCGAAATCTCTCGGTAACGGGATTGATCCAATGGATGTTATTGATAAGTACGGAACAGATAGCCTTCGTTGGTTCCTTTCAAACGGTTCTGCACCAGGGCAAGACGTGCGTTTCTCTTATGAGAAAATGGATGCTTCATGGAACTTCATTAACAAGATCTGGAACATCTCTCGCTACATCCTTATGAACAATGAAGGCTTGACCCTTGAGCAAGCAACTGCCAATGTCAAAAAAGTGGTCAACAAGGAAGCTGGAAATGTCACAGATCGCTGGATTCTCCACAACCTCAATGAAACCATCGGAAAAGTCACTGAAAACTTTGATAAGTTTGAGTTTGGTGTAGCTGGACACATCCTCTACAACTTTATCTGGGATGAGTTTGCGGACTGGTATGTTGAATTGACTAAGGAAGTCCTTTATAGCGAAAATGAAGAAGAGAAAGTCATCACACGTTCTGTTCTCCTTTACACTTTGGACAAGATCCTTCGTCTCCTTCACCCAATCATGCCATTCGTGACAGAGGAAATCTTTGGACAAATCTCAGAAGGCTCAATCGTGACAGCAGCATACCCAACTGTCAAGCCAGCCTTTGAAGACCTTGCGGCTCACATTGGTGTCGAAAGTCTCAAAGACTTGATCCGTGCCGTTCGGAATGCGCGTGCGGAAGTAAACGTAGCACCAAGTAAGCCAATCACAATCCTTGTTAAGACTAGCGATAGTGACTTGGAAGCCTTCTTTAACAGCAATGTCAATTACATCAAACGCTTCACAAATCCAGAACACTTGGAGATCGCATCAACTATTCCTGCACCTGAACTAGCTATGTCAAGTGTCATCACAGGAGCAGAAATCTACTTGCCACTGGCTGACCTCCTCAATGTCGAAGAAGAATTAGCTCGTCTCGACAAGGAATTGGCTAAATGGCAAAAAGAACTGGATATGGTTGGTAAGAAGCTCTCTAACGAACGCTTCGTAGCCAACGCCAAACCAGAAGTCGTCCAAAAAGAACGTGACAAACAAGCCGACTACCAAGCGAAATATGATGCGACCGTAGCACGTATTGATGAGATGAAGAAGTTGGTGAAATAAATTTTATTAATGTTTAGGGGAAATTATGTTATATATTAAAAAAATTGATAACCAAATTGTAGAAATTACTGATCAAGTTATTGAAGAATTTGAGATGGTTGATGTTACCAATCTAGATGAAGCTTTTGATAAATTTAATGAATTGAAATTGTCCTACTCAGAAGATATTGAATCAAAATTAGAGGAGATATTTGCTGATAGAGAGGACGTGCTGGATGGTTTTGATATAAAAGTATCTACAGAAAATAGATCATTTAATGAATTGGCAGATATGTTTCAAGAAAAGGACATTGATATACCGGATGTTCAGAGAAAATTTGTCTGGGATACTCACAAATGCTCGAAATTAATTGAATCTATTCTAATGGGATTACCGATTCCTCCACTATTTTTCATGGATAAAGGGAAAAATAAATACGAAGTTATCGACGGGTTACAGAGATTGACAGCAATAAGCAATTTTATTTTAGGAAACAACTGGGGGAGTATAACTAATAATGTTCAACGAAATAGACCAGCTAAGTTATCTTCTAATGTTGATTCATCTATCGCAAATAAGAAATTTGAAGATTTGACACCTGAGCAACAAAAGAAAATAAAAAGAGCAACAGTTACAGTTATTGATTTTAGACAGATTGTCCCTGATAATGACCGAGCAAAATATCTAATTTTTGAGCGAATTAATACTGGATCGGAACTCCTTAATGCAATGCAAATTAGAAAAGCATTAGCGTATGGACAATTAATTTCTAGTTTGTATGATGAAGCTAACAAGAGTGAAGTTTTAAAACAGTTGTTTAGTAGACAGCACATAAATAAAGATCGCCATGTGGAGTTTTTGTTAGGAGCATTTGTTACGCATCAAATATTAAAGAAACAATTTAGTTCGGATTCACAATACCAAAAATATATTTTAAATGATTTTTGTGAAATTAATAAGGATTCCGATATGGATCATAGCTTTGTTGAAAAATTTAATGAAAAATTAGCTATTCTACTTGATCTATTTGGGTCTCATAACATTTTTAAAAAGGTAGACTCAAGTGGAAATTATCATGGAAATAGAAATAATAATATTGCAGAAGTATTATTAGCAACGGCAATATTAGAAGATAGCCCTATTGATGATGGGGTTTTAGGTAGATATGAGACACTTATTTCTCAAAATATTGAAAAATTTGCAGTGAATAAGATTACTGAGGAGTTGATTGAAGAAAGATACGGTGTCTGTAAATCAATCTTAGAAAGTTAGTATAATGTTACCAAAAATCAATGGAATTAACTTTGTTGAACAAATTAGAGATTTAGAGAACACCTATCAAGATATTGTAAAAGCAAAAAACTTTTTGGATGATAATCGTTCGCAATTTAGGAAGGCGGTTAAAGAAATCTGTGGTGATGATAGTACATACCACGCTATCTCAGCTTCTATGAAGGAAGCTGAAAAAAATTTACTAATTTCCTGCTATACTATATCAGAACAGATGTTTAAAGAAAGCAAGTATCAGTTGTTAGGATTTGATAATTTAAATCAGTCTAGGTTACAAGAATTTTTAAATTATAAATTAAATCCAGGAAAGTTTTCTCCAAATCCTAAATGTGATGAAATTAATAAATTCTTTAAAAGATATGATTCTAATAAATTGTTTTTAAGTGATATGGAACTTTATGATGATATGATAAAAAGTCGTCATAGGTATGCCCATAAAGGTGAATTTCATTTTCATATAGATTATACTCCTAAGCTAATAGATATATTACTTTATTTAGAATTTGAGTATAGAATGTTTCTAGAAAAAATCCATGGTGTATTTTTCTAAAAAAAATAAATAATATTATTTCTGAGGGAGGGAATCGAGAACAAAAGCAAGAAAAATTTAAAAAAATTGAACGTGAATTAAAATCGTTAATTCCAGATATTTTAGAAACACTTTCACATTCAGAAAATATTGTTTGTGAATTAAGGAGTACTTTAATAGAGTTACAAAGTGAAAATGAATTTATTAATTTTGAGAAAAAACTGCGTATCGTTAAGGATAATATAAAAAATAAAATATCTAAATAATATTTTCTAACTAGAGATATAAGTTTGCTCAAGGATAAGATTTATAATAAATTTTAGAAAGCATGTTACTACACAACAACCCCTCTAAGTTCGAACCGCTCTGAGAAGTACAAGATTGTAACTTTATTCTCAGGTAATGTGAGAATTGAGTTGGGATTTGAACAGACCAACGAGTTCAGAGTGGTGTATGCCAATGAATTTGATAAGTATGCGCGTCAGACTTATTAGTTCATTTATCCAGATATATCTCGATAATCATATTATTCAATCAAAGAACATTCCAGATGACCGCATGAAATACTGAGTATAACTTGTTTACTATTTATATATTTCAAAGAACTTATTGTGAAGGATTTTTATAATTTAAGCTAATTCTATACCCGCTTCAATATTTACCGATAACTCAGAAAAACAATTGAAAGGAACTTTCTATGCAACCAACTTACAACATTGACAATCCAAACTTGTCTTATGAAACTAAGCGTGATTTATGGCGGATAGGTTTTGGTCTGCAGAAAGTTGATAATTTAGTACCATCAGCGTACATGGAATCTTTGGCTGAGAAACAGTCCCGGGGTGAACTGACTTATGAGCAGGTTTATGAGGATGCAACGGCTTATCATCATACCGTTGATGCGAGTACGGAGGAGGCAGACTTGGTTTCTTTGCGTATCGTGGAGTTATTATCTCGAAGAGGCTTTAGATTCAGTCCTGCGACCTTACTTGCTATTCATAAGGAGTTGTTTCAAGATATATTTGAAACCTCTATTCCGGTGGGGCAATTTCGTCAGACCAATATCACAAAGAATGAACCTGTTTTGAATGGTGAAAGTGTTGTGTACTCTGATTACTCCATGATTCAAATGACCTTGGATTATGATTTTAATCAGGAAAGACAAGTTGAATATGCAACACTAACCCAGGCGGATATGGTTAAACAAATCCAGCGTTTTATTTCAGGAATCTGGCAAATTCATCCATTTCGCGAAGGAAACACTCGGACGGTAACGGTCTTTTTGATTCAATATCTTCGTGAGTTTGGTTTTGATATTGACAATACACCATTTCAGCAACATGCCAAGTATTTTCGTGATGCCTTGGTATTAGATAATGCAAAGATTTTACAGAGACGTCCTGAGTTTTTAACAGCTTTTTTTGAAAATCTCTTGCTCGATGGTCAAAACGATCTGTCTTCAGAAAGAATGTATCTAGATTTAGATTTCGATCTTTCATAATCCAAATACTGAGTAAGCATTGAATTTTAGGAAAAAAATGAATTAAATATTTCCACAAGAAAACGTATATCATCAAAGTTCATAGTGTCACTTGATAATATGCGTTTTTTTAATTTTATAGATTGCTCGTTTAAACTCTATTTATCTCGTACTTTCAGTGCTATTCGGATTTTATTTTCGTGTACAATTTCAGCTATTCTTGTTATAATCAGCCTATAGGAATCAAGGAGGTGACTCTTATGGCTGTTTTTGTGTCTTTGGATGGAATTGTGGTAGAAGTACTTGATGTCTTTTCTTCTTTTAATGGGGAAAGTGAGTTTTTCTTGTGTAAACGTCTTAAAGACAAGAGTCAGTTTGTGATGGAACGCTCTCAGTTCGAGGAGATGTTTCAACTTCAAAGTAGTCACTTGACGACGCAAGAAAAATTACAATTGTTTACCTCTGTGTTTGCTGACCGTTATGATGTTTATGCTAAGAGTTTTATCAATGATCAAGGGAAAATTCAGTATTTTCCATCCTATGATTATGGTTGGAAGCAGTTGCCGCCTGAAAAACGGAGTTTCCAGACATTGACGAACTCTGTTTTAAAATCTCATTTTCGTGGGGAGACAGTCATCGGTATCTTTCCTATGCACTTAGATGATAGCTGTTATTTTTTGGTACTGGATTTGGATGAAGGAGATTGGAAAGACGCCGGTTTAACCATTCGAAGAATAGCCAGGGAACGCCAGATGGAAGCCCATCTAGAGATTTCTCGTTCGGGTCACGGACTCCATATTTGGTTTTTCTTTGAGGAAGCGATTCCGAGTCGAGAGGCTCGCTTGTTTGGAAAGAAACTGTTAGAACTGGCAATGCAGGAAAGTATGCAACTGTCCTTTGATTCTTTTGATCGCATGTTTCCAAATCAGGATGTTCTTCCTAAAGGTGGATTTGGTAATTTGATTGCCCTTCCTTTTCAAGGAGAAGCTTATCATCAAGGGCGAACGGTCTTTGTGGATGAACAGTTTCAGCCTTATGAAGACCAATGGAGGTATCTACAAGAAATTCAGAGGGTTTCAACTGCTAAAGTAGCATTGTTAATCCAAGAGGAGTTAGGCAAGCAAGAATTGGACAAGGAGTTGCAGATCGTCTTATCTAATACTATCCAACTTGAAAAATCGTCTGTGACACCCAAGACACTTTTTTTCTTGAAAAATATGGCTTCGTTTTCTAATCCCGAATTTTATTTAAAGCAGGCTATGCGACAGCCAACCTATCAAATTCCTGAGCGAATGTATTTATTTGGAGAATCCGATCATTATTTATGGCTGCCAAGAGGTTTGCTGTATCCATTGCAAGATAAATTTAAGCAGGTAGCTGTGGAAGATAGGAGAAAAGTACAAAGTCCTATTAGAGTAGCATTTAAGGGAGAACTTACTTTGGAGCAAGAGTTAGCCCTGTCAGATATGACTTCTAAAGAAAATGGTTTACTCCATGCGGAGACTGGTTTTGGGAAGACCGTTTTAGGTGCTGCTCTCATCTCTGAACGTAAGACCAAAACAATTATCCTAGTTCATAATAGGCAACTCTTAGACCAATGGCTGGATCGCTTAAACTGCTTTTTGACTTTCGAAGAGGAAGAAGCTACCCGTTATACGCCATCAGGTCGTGAAAGGGTAATAGGCTATGTCGGGCAGTACGGTGGGACTAAGAAATGGCTGAGTGAACTGGTTGATGTCGTTATGATCCAATCTCTATTTAAGTTGGAAAATAGTCAAAGTCTTTTGGATGAGTATGAGATGATGATTGTGGATGAGTGTCATCATGTCTCTGCCTTGATGTTTGAAAAAGTTGTTGCTCAGTTTAGAGGGAAGTATCTTTACGGTTTGACGGCTACGCCTGAGCGTAAGAATGCTCATGAGCCTATCGTTTTTCAGAGAATTGGTGAGATACTTCATACTGCTGATAAGAGGGGAACGAATTTTAAACGGCAATTGCAACTAAGATTCACTTCCTTTGGTCATTTGGAAATTGAAAAGACCAAAGCAAGTAATTTTATACAGCTTAGTGATTGGATTGCTACTGACTCAGTGAGGAATCAGATGATTCTCAAGGATATTCTAGACCAAGTGGCAGAAGGGCGGAATATCTTGGTTCTAGTCAATCGAATTCAACAGATAGATGTCTTTGAAAAATTATTGAAAGAGAAAGAGGTTGATGATTTTTATATTATTAGTGGCAAAACCAAAGTCCGAGAGAGAACAAGTTTACTAGAGACGCTAGAACAGCTAGATAAAGGGTTTGTTTTGTTGTCTACTGGAAAATACATTGGTGAAGGTTTTGACTTACCTCAGCTAGACACGCTTATCTTGGCAGCGCCCTTTTCTTGGAAAAATAATTTGATTCAGTATGCAGGTCGGATTCATAGAAACTACAAGGATAAGTCTTTGGTACGTATTTTCGATTATGTGGATATTCATGTTCCTTATTTAGAAAAGATGTTTCAGAAACGACAAGTAGCTTATCGAAAGATGGATTATAGTGTCATTGAGGATGAGGAGAAACAATTCGTTTATGTTGATAGTAGATATGAGAATGTGCTGAGAGAGGACTTAGCAGGGGAAAGACAGGAGTGTATACTTGTTTTACCTTATGTGCACCAGACAAAACTGATGAATTTTCTAAAAGAATTTAGGATTAGTCAAATTGAGATATGTATACCAGAGACGGTTGCAAATAAAACATGGCTAGACCAGTTGAAGAGCAAGAAAATTAAAGTGCCTTTTACTCAATCAAAAATAGTAACGCCTATTCTTTTGGTAAATAAGACTATTGTTTGGTATGGTGCAATGCCATTATTAGGGAAGGTAGATGAAATGACCATATTACGTTTGGAATCAGCTAGTATAGTTTCTGAAATAGTGGCAGGTTTACGATAAAGAAAATTTTTAAAAATTTTTATGTATGATTTTCATTTTGAATCAAACGTCTCACACTTAATTCCACCATAAAAATTCGTTTTAGACTAATTTCCACTTTGGTCAGGCAAGTGGAAGTTACTTTGAGAAGTTAGCTCCGCTAAAGTCCGCTAAAGTCCTGTCACTTTCTCCCATTTAACCTTTGACTATTCCGCAAAATTATCGTAAAATAAAGAGTAAATGATAAAATGAGGTCAGAGTATGTTTGCTCTGGCGATAGTAGTATAAATGAGGAGAAACGCTTTGGAATTAGAAGTATTTGCTGGGCAAGAAAAAAGTGAACTATCTATGATTGAGGTAGCGCGTGCTATCTTGGAACTTCGTGGTCGCGATCATGAGATGCATTTTAGCGATCTTGTAAACGAAATTCAAAACTACCTTGGAACATCAAACAGCGATATCCGCGAAGCTTTGCCTTTGTTCTATACAGAGTTGAACTTTGACGGTAGCTTCATCTCTCTTGGGGACAACAAATGGGGGCTTCGTTCATGGTATGGTGTGGACGAAATCGACGAAGAAATCATCGCTCTTGAAGAAAGTGACGACGATGAAGTAGCACCAAAAGCTAAGAAAAAACGTGTCAATGCCTTCATGGATGGTGATTCAGATGCTATTGACTACAATGCAGATGACCCAGAAGACGAAGATGCATACGAAGCAGATCCAGCTCTTTCATACGATGATGAAAATCCAGATGATGAGAAAAACGAAGTGGAAGCTTACGACGCAGAAATCAACGAAATCGCTCCTGATGACTTGGGTGAAGACGTGGATCTCAACGAAGAAGATGACGAGTTTTCAGAAGATGATGCTGAAAACATCGAGGAATAAAAGTTAGCTATTGACAATTATCCTATTTTTAGGTATCATATTGTTCGGGCACCTCTTTTAGAGGTCGGGGCTCCCTAGTTCTTAGGGAGCTATTTTTGTTTTTTCAAGAAGTTATCTTCTTGTATTTTATACTCAATGAAAATCAAAGAGCAAACTAGGAAGCTAGTCGCAGGCTGCTCAAAACAATGTTTTGAGATTGTAGATAAGACTGACAAAGTCAGGAACACATATCTACGGCAAGGCGACGCTGACGCAGTTTGAAGAGATTTTCGAAGAGTATTAGTTGTGAATCTGGCGCAGTCGTCCCAGATTATCTTATTAGTAGGGTCTCGTTTCCTATGTCCCCTCGTAGTTAACAAGGCCTTGAGCATTTTAGAAAGAGGAATCTATGTCTACGAAATATATTTTTGTAACTGGTGGTGTGGTATCGTCTATTGGGAAAGGGATTGTGGCAGCGAGTCTAGGCCGTCTCTTGAAAAATCGTGGTCTCAAAGTAACTATTCAAAAATTTGATCCTTATATCAATATCGATCCGGGAACTATGAGTCCTTACCAGCACGGGGAAGTTTTTGTGACAGATGACGGAGCTGAGACAGATTTGGACTTGGGTCACTATGAACGTTTCATCGATATCAATCTCAACAAATATTCCAACGTGACAACTGGTAAAATTTACAGTGAAGTGCTTCGTAAAGAACGCCGTGGAGAATACCTTGGGGCAACTGTTCAGGTTATTCCTCATATCACAGATGCTTTGAAAGAAAAAATCAAGCGTGCCGCTCTAACGACCGACTCTGATGTCATTATTACAGAGGTTGGTGGAACAGTAGGAGATATCGAGTCCTTGCCATTTTTAGAGGCCCTTCGTCAGATGAAGGCAGATGTAGGTGCGGATAATGTTATGTACATCCATACAACCTTGCTTCCTTATCTCAAGGCTGCTGGTGAAATGAAGACCAAACCAACTCAACACTCTGTAAAAGAATTGCGTGGATTGGGAATCCAACCAAATATGTTGGTTATTCGTACAGAGAAACCAGCTGGTCAAGGAATTAAAAACAAACTGGCCCAGTTCTGTGATGTGGCACCAGAAGCCGTTATCGAGTCTTTAGACGTTGAACATCTTTACCAAATTCCCTTGAACTTGCAGGCACAAGGTATGGACCAAATTGTCTGTGACCATTTGAAACTAGACGCACCAGTAGCAGATATGACAGAATGGTCAGCTATGGTGGACAAGGTCATGAACCTCAAGAAACAAGTCAAAATTTCCCTTGTCGGTAAGTATGTTGAGTTGCAAGATGCCTATATTTCTGTGGTTGAAGCCTTGAAACACTCTGGCTATGCCAATGACGCAGAAGTGAAAATCAATTGGATCAATGCCAATGATGTGACAGCAGAGAATGTGGCAGAGCTTTTGTCTGATGCGGACGGAATCATCGTACCAGGAGGTTTTGGCCAACGTGGTACGGAAGGGAAAATCCAAGCCATTCGCTATGCGCGTGAGAATGATGTTCCAATGTTGGGTGTCTGCTTGGGCATGCAGTTGACTTGTATCGAGTTTGCTCGTCACGTTTTGGGTCTTGAAGGTGCCAATTCTGCAGAGCTTGCACCAGAAACAAAATACCCTATCATTGATATCATGCGTGATCAGATTGATGTTGAGGATATGGGAGGAACCCTTCGCTTGGGACTTTATCCGTCTAAACTAAAACGTGGCTCTAAGGCAGCAGCTGCTTATCACAATCAAGAAGTGGTGCAACGCCGTCACCGTCACCGTTATGAGTTTAACAATGCCTTCCGTGAGCAGTTTGAGGAAGCAGGTTTTGTCTTCTCGGGAGTTTCTCCAGACAATCGTTTGGTCGAAATTGTGGAAATTCCAGAAAATAAATTCTTTGTAGCGTGTCAGTATCACCCTGAACTTTCAAGCCGTCCAAACCGTCCAGAAGAACTCTACACTGCCTTTGTCACTGCAGCAGTTGAGAACAGCAATTAGCAAAATCAGAACCTTTGAGAAGAATCTCAGAGGTTTTTTGCTTGCATATTTAGGATATGAGTTGCAAAATAAAAACATAGTGATATAATTAATATAAAAAATCCTAAGGAGGATCTACGATGAAAAAAATCACATTATTTGGTTTGTCTCTAGCTGGTCTAGCTTTACTGGCTTTTCCACATTCAGGGCAGGCATTTGAGCTTAAAGAAGAATGGGTTGTTAAGTGTGGAGTACAGTATCAAGATGGCAAGATTCTTCGGTTTAACAATGGTCATGAAGTGGATATCAAAGTCTTGGATTTGCCAAAAACCGAGAAAATCGAGTGGACGGTTAGTCTCGATGGTCAAGATCAGACAGTCAATTTTCTAGGTCAAGAAAAGGATAAGTCTATGATTGGTATAGAGGGGCGTTACCTGAATTTTTACGTACCTTATGGCTATAGAGGAGATATCAAGGTCGAGGCTAAGAGCGGAAACGAAGTGAAGACCTGGTCAACGAAAGTTGTGGATGATATTCATAATGATGGCGGAAAGAGTGGCTACTATCGTGTTAAAGAATCAAATGATCAATACACCTACCTTGATACTAAATGGGATTATCAAACCAAGACTTACACTGCCACCCTACCAGAGACTATCAATGGTCAAAAAGTCTTTGCTTGGGCAGACTATGACAATGGCGAGTTGAAACTTGAAAAACTAAAATCTATCAGTCACAAATATGATGGAGGAGCTTTCAAAGAACTTTATCCAATTGTAAAAGCAGAAAGCTGGCTAAAATCAAACCAAAACTGGTACTATCAAAAACAAGGTCAATTAGTGCAGAATGATTGGGTTAAGGACAAGGGAACTTGGTACTTTATGAATGATAAAGGAGTCATGTTCAATCAAACTTGGCTTTATCAAGGTAGCAACTGGTATGCCTTTAAATCATCAGGAGCCATGATTGCTAGTGACTGGCTTTACGATCAAGGCAAGTGGTACTATTTATCAACTTCGGGAGCCATGAAAGCAAGCACTTGGGTTTATGACAAGGGAGAATGGTATTATGTAAGTTCTTCTGGTGCCATGCTAGCGAATGATTGGGTCACAGATAATGGCAAGTGGTATTATCTAGCTTCATCAGGTAAGATGCTTCGTAATACCTACACACCTGATGGTTATTACGTTGGTAACTCAGGCGCCTGGCAATAAGAATAATACTCTTCGAAAATCTCTTCAAACCACGTCAGCTTCATCCACAACCTCAAAGCAGTGCTTTGAGCAACCTGTGGCTAGCTTCTTAGTTTGCTCTTTGATTTTCATTGAGTATAAGAAGTCCTTTTCCTTAAAGGAAGA
>OBUY01000363.1_pt1 | contig 19854 bp, 32 predicted proteins | sample 1475781 | NCBI WGS metagenome assembly OBUY01 (sample SAMEA2579912, study PRJEB22360) | human gut metagenome | biome: human gut; feature: human-associated habitat; material: faeces | place: Denmark | collected 2008/2010 | reverse complement strand
GTTCGGAGAGAAAGCTTCTGGCCCACTCGGGCAGATGGGCAAACAGGTTTGCCACCACCACCGGAAACTGGGTGTCATTATGCTGAAGCCGGGTGTAAACCAGGTTTAGCTCGAACGCCAGCGATGAAATGATGATCGCCAGCGGCGTGAAAACAATCAGGCAGATAATCACCACGGTCAACAACGATGCCAGGTCATTGCGCTCACCGAGGCGAGCCCGCAATTTGTTCTTTACCGGGTTGAAGATGACCGACAGAATCGCGGCCCACAGTATGGCTGAATAATAAGGCGAAAGAACATTAAAAAAGGCGAGGCTGACCATCAGCAAAATCAGGATAAAAAATCCCTTCGTAAGTCCATTAACTCTCATATTAATTGTTCCGGTGTCAGGCAAGTACGACGAATAATAGAAGCTATTCTTCGTTTTACAATCAGTAAGGTCGGAGTTTGTTCATCGGCAGCACGGAAACGGGGATGGATTCGAGCGCGGACCGCGACCGTGTCGGTGGGGCGGATTCGGGCATTAAAAAACCCGCAGGCTCAGAGAGGATGCGGGTTCTTAAGGGGTTACCGGTGGTTAAGATAACCTACCGGTGAATGATTTGGTCGGCACGAGAGGATTTGAACCTCCGACCCCCGACACCCCATGACACCGCTTTCAAAACGCTGAAAGCCGCGCCATTGCTGGTGGAGAGGGATGTTTGCATGTATAAACAAACAGTGCTTTTTTAGCAAAATATGCTCTATATACATCAATGAGTTAGGGGGGAGTTTCACCCCAACAAATTTTAGAGATAACAGCAGTTATCCGGCTTTAATTTCACCATGTGGAACGACAACCCAATCGATATGGTTTTGCGTGTAAATCTTGGTCGACTTCGCATCACTGTGCGCCATTCGTCCTTGCGGATCGATACCTTGCTGATCAAAAAGATGGGCGGCCAGCGCTCGAATTTCGTGAAAGGTTGGTCTTTCGTCCATCGCCAGTTTGTCGCATAAGCCAAGTTTGTCGCGCACCGCTGAAAAGGACCGGCTCAGATAGTCCGGCGCAACCTGTGTTGGGTGTGAAACTTCTTTACTACGCTTAACCTGCCTATCTGGAATCCGGTGAACGATAAACGGGCTGGCTACATTATCGCGGCTTTCGTCAATAATCCGCTTCAACTCTTCCCCGATCGGGATTGCGACATGCGAGGCCTCTTTCTTCTGTACTTTCTGGCGGTGAATGTACAGCGTGCCATAAATCCCGTTTTCCGGCTGTGCAAGCCATACACACCCGCAGACGCCATCTTTTGGCTCACTGATTGAATATCGGATTCGTGACACCTCAAGGCGCGCATGCGTCGTCTGCAATGCTAAATCCATCGCAGTCCGTAGCCATGGCTCGGCGGCGCGTCTGATGGCTTTAAAGTGTTCGAGTGACAGGCGCTGCCGTTTCTTCTCCTCAGTCCTGCGCATCTTTTTACGTGTGGCCGGGTTATCAAACATTAATGATTCATCGACCGCATAGGAGAAAAGTTTTTTAAGGAAGCTGACTTTCCTATTCTGTACGTTTGCTGAAGCTTCAGCATGATAATGGTTTATGTAGGCGTTTACATGCTCCAGTTCAATATCGCAAGCGGGAATATTGATAAAAAATTCTTTCACACGAATGGCATCATTATTCCAATCGTCGAGGGTATTTTGTGATGGCCGCTCATTCTCAATTGCTCGGTTCATAATATGGTCTACATATTCAGCAAATGGTTTGGCCTCACCAGCGATACCACCTGATTCCCTAATTAATACATCAACAGATGGTACGTTTAATGGTCTCATTCTTAGGTTGTATTCGCGAGCTACAGCAATCGCCATAGCTCGATCTTTACCAAGGTTCTTTTTCTTTCCTGTTATAAGAGTAAATTTATAAACACCGCGATCTTTATCAAATAAAAGATATTCTGGAAGGTGGCGATATTCTCTTTTTCTTGGTCTGGCTGCCATGGTCAACCTTCATTTATTAGCTGTCGAACCGTATGATTAACCATTGAGTCGACTCCCCATTTTTCAGACTCGAAGACGAAAACAGAACCGTCGACGATCTTCCCTGTGAGTAGCCCATTTTCAACCCAACGTTTAATGGTTCGGTTATCCGGAATAGAGTCTTTGGCAAATTCGCGTTTGCCCCATTGACTCGCCTTCATTAGTTTTGCCATGACAGGATCTCCATACAGCCCGGCTGCACCCGGGCGTTTTGGTTTATTCTTCGGTGCTGGTATGCAGCAGGCGCTGCCAAATTGCTGACACGTATTTCACCTGGTGGCGAGCATCAGCCAGCGCATTGTGGGCTACACCATCGAACGGCATATCGCGCTTCGGATCGAAATCCAACTGGCGACCAAGCAGCACCATGGTGCGCACGTCGCTATCATTCCAGAACTGCCATGGGCATATACGGCCCGCTCGTTCATACGCAGTTCGCAGAATGACATTATCGAAGTTGGCGCCGTTGCCCCAGACCTTCAGATAACGCGGGTTTTCAGAGTTGCGACTGATGAAGTCACTCAGTTCATAAAGTGCTTCATCGATGTGATGAGTGTCGTCGGTACAAATCGCGGCCCTGGCCTCAGCTGATTGCTTCAGCCACCACAGAATTGTGTCACCGTCAGGAGTTGCCCCCTGACCCATAGCGCTAGCGAGGTCGACGGCCACATAGAACTCGGCTCCCAGCTCACCGTTTTTCGGGTCGAAGAATACAGCGCCGATCGCAACAATTGGCGCAGCAGGCTTATTGCCCATAGTTTCGAGGTCGATCATTAAATGGTTCACGTTAAATATTCTCCTGTGTCGACGCTGGTGGAACGGCTGCGAGCATTGCGGCCAGCGCTATACGCGCCAGTTCTTCAGCCTCTTCCGCTGGCAGCATTACGTTGCTTCCAGCTCCATAGGTTTCACGCCATGATTTAATTTTTTCCAGGCGCTCTCTGGTTATGGTTGATTTGGTCATTGGTTGGCTCCTTCAGTAGATGAAATCGACAGTGAACTCATGACCGCACTCCTGGCACGCTGTCTCATAGTCGCGCGTAGCAACGGTATTTGTTTCGCAAGCCTCGACAGGTGAAGCACAATCAACCAGTTCTGGGCGTAAATCGAAAACGTGTTTGCAATTCGGGCATTGCGTATCGAGGGAAAGGCTCCACTCAGCGGTTGTATCTGCCATCACTCAGCCTCCCACTTGATGCCAGCGGAGGCCAGCGCTACCTTTACGTCCTGGCTGTAGTTATAAACGCCATCAGACCAGACATATCTGTCCCCAGATACAATCTGCCGTAAGTCAGGCAGCTTCACGGTGACGGTGCGGGACCCCAGAATCTCCAGCTCAAGCTTGAGGTGGGCATTATCGGCTAATGCTGCCTGCTTCAGTTCGAGCGCGGTTTCGCTTTGTACCTTCAGGTCTTCAATAGCCTGCAAAATCGACTCGTTGTCGCCAGCACATCCCAGTTCTTCGGCAAACTCACGTTGCACCTTGTCAGCGCTGGTGCGGATAAACTCCAGCTCGGCGATGCGCTCCTCATATCGGGCGCCAATCGATACGGCTTTGTGGTAGGCCTCAAGCCACTTCGAGGATTGGGTCTGCGCCTTCTCCAGCGCCTCTACCAGCGCGTCGAGGTCTTCGAGCTTTACAAACGTAATATCGTCACCGAATTCTTTTACGTGGGCTGCTCGGCGCTTGATACTGGTTAACAGTCGGGCGATATCAGTCATTGCTAACCTCGCGCAGCTTGGCAATATCGGCGGACAGCGCGGTATTGATATCCATCGATTCAGTCAGCGCGACATAAGTCACATCCAGACGGGTAGCGATATCACGCATCAGTTTTGCCTCTGCTGGTGGCAAACCCTGTGATGCGGCATGAGCTGCCGCAACGAGGTCTTTTACTTTTACGTGTGCCATTAGCGCCGCTCCATCAGCTGGTGGAATCGGTTCATGAACATCCCATAGGACTGACCTGGGCGAACGGGATTGATAACGAATTGGTCGGTGGGAATAATTCCGTCGAGCATAGGCCAGTGAGTGCCGTCGTCGATCTCGAAATCACGGCGTTCGCTGGCCAGCATGACTAAGTCGGCATATTTAACGGTAGGGTGCTGCTCCGCCGGCAGACCAAACTTTTTGCGGATCGCCGCATCAACACGTGCTTCTATCACCTGATAGTCGGGCAGCAATCGCTTGAGTGGTGCAGGGATGTCTTGCATATAAGCCTCTGCCGCGTCATGCAGTAAAGCCTCGAGTGCGAACTCCTGCGGCACAAGGTGGCTAACCAGAACGCTATGTTGCCCGACGCTGTAGAATTCCGGCAGATGGCCGGCAAAGCGGCAGATGTGCGAGAGGGCTGTTGCAATGTCCTCAATGACGATAGCGTCCTCTTGAATATCGTTATAGTTAAAGTGCTTGCCAGACAGTGTTTGAATAAAGCTCATCGTATTTCTCCGTTTAATAGCGCTCTGCATAGCGCTGAATTTTGGGTGTAGAAATCCCTCGCTAGGTGGCGATTAATTGCAGGATTACGCTTTAATAAATCCCCGCGGCGCCGGGGATTTAATGGAGAGCAATCAGGCTTTGAAGTTGCCGATAAAGGTTTCCACTGGCTTGCCGTCGAACTTACCAGTCAGCAGATCGCGGAACTCATTAGCGATAGCTTCTTCCTGGGCTTCCAGCTGGACGATACGCAGGACGAATACCGGGTCAGAACTTTTCAGCAGACTGTTGCGCAGGCTGAATGCACGTTCGCCGAGTCCTTCATACGGCACACATTTGAACTCGAACGCTACCGGCATCACGTCTTTACTGCTGGCTTCGATACTCTGCATCAGCGATTTTTTGCCACTGAAATCACCATCCTCATGATCGGAGGCGTTAGTTTGCTGAATGGTGACGCGGCGAACTGCCTGTGCTGCCTGGGCGATTTTCATCGTTTTGCCGTCGGCATCGAACGCAATAAGGTAATCACTCCAGTCTTCCAGCCATTCGGCGATTTGCTTCTGATTAAGGTGATCGCCGTTGATCGACAGCAGCGCGCGGAATGGGGCGGTTTTTTTCAGTTTGATTGACGCGACGTTATCAGCGTGGCCTGGGTTATCCAGCGTACCGATGTTGAAGATAGAGCGCGCCAGCATGTTATCGGCATCGATGAAGCAACGTGCTTTTTCATCTTCTTTGGCATAGCCAGCGGAATAGCGAACGAAATCATCAATGCTGGTAGTGTCCATAGCGCCACGGAAGCGGAAGCGTTCCAGGGAGAAACGCTCAAGACTCGCGACCTCGGTTCCCTCCGGGAGAATGGTCGTCGGACAGGCCAGACCGTGGATATCGTTCAGGTGATAACCGGAAAGCACCAGGTCTTTAACCTGCTGAAAAGTACCGCTGTCTAACTGAGACATAAAAATTCCTTATTAACTGATGAGCGAAGTGGTATCAGTGAATTTGTTGGTGCGGATCACTGAGCCGCTTTAAGCTTTCCATCCACCGTGCCGGTGATCCCGAACAGCTGCCCCTGATCTTCCTGCAGGATGGTGAGCTTTCCGCCTTTGTTGACCCACATTGGTGTTTCGGTGGTGTCCTCTTCCGACGCTTTGCCACGGGGAGTTGGTGTGCTGTAGTTCAGCTTGTGCTTAATCTTGACGCGCTTCTCTTCAACAGAGTTGCCCATACGCTCAAAATCAAAGGTGAGGACTACCTTGCCTTTGTTGCCGTTGTTCAGAACGCCGAGCGCGGTGGTATTAAGAGCCGCCGCAATCTTGTTCATGAACACGCCGGCGTCCAGCTCACCCAGGAAATCGGGTACGACTGTCATACGATCATTACTCATGGTTTACCCTCTCGAAAGGCGGCTGCCACCGCCATTAGTTTCTCCATACACAACAGGGGAGAGCACCAGTTCAGAGCCTGAAGGAGAGAGGGTCCACACTTTGAACCCGGATCCGGACTGGGTTAGTTCCCGGCGCCGGCGGTGCTCTTTCCTGTTGTGTAAAAAAAGGGCCCATCGGGGAGACTGGGCAAAGACTACACACAGCAATTCGAGTTGTGGCGGGGGGGGCTCCACCCGCCCGGGTAAAGCCCTTGCCTCCACCTGCCGGGTTAAGCCATAACCGGCGACGTACACTACCCGGAAACGCATTCATTGAACGGGTTTGGCTCGTCACGTGCGCATAGCCGCAATTACCACAACTGGAAGCGCACTCCTTCAGTAACAAACCAGTCCCCACGACGGATGAAGATGGAATGCGCTTTCATGTTGTTTCTTTTAGGTACATTATGTATCTGATAGGTACATTGTCAAGCGTAAAAAAACCTGCCGCAGCAGGTTTTGAGGGAAGGATTAATTTTTTATTCTATATCTTCTTGGTTTTCCTGAAAAAATCACGGTTCCAATGATTGAGCAATTACCGTTGATTTTTATATAGGGTTCAGGCCAGTTCGAATTAAGAGCTTTTAAATAACGGTTACCGGCATCTTCAATCAGGCGCTTAAATGTTGTTTCTCCAGAGTCGTGCATCAAAGCGATAACATCATCGCCATGGACTGCGGGGACCTCAGGGTCAACAAAAATCATATCACCAGGGCGATACTCATCGATCATGGAGTCGCCAATTACTCGAAGGATGTATGTCATCGGGCCACAAGGGACAGGACAGGGATAGTTTTCCGTACTATTCAAATCTACCTCAGCATAACCAACTTCGGTCCATGCTCCTGCCTGTACCCAGGATATAACCGGAACCATCGTGATATTTCTATTTGTATCGGAGACATCAGGGGCCTTTGCCACGTTTGTGGTTTGGTGTTCTTGATCTAACCACCCAGTTGGCAAGTCGAAACATTTTTCAATGTGCCTTGCCATAGCATCGCCGATGTTTTTTGTCGCGCCGTCCCCCATGAACCGGCTTGTTTGAGTAGGCTCGCGATCAATCATATTGGCAAAAAAAGTATTTCCACCAACACCATCTCTCAACTTTCTGGCGTTTAAACGCCTGATTTCCTGGATTGTTTTCATAGGGAAATTAAACCGCGTGTACCGTAAAGGTACAAGTACCTTGAAGGTTCATTTCTTTCGTGTAATATGTACACAGGAGGTACATATATGAAAGAGTTTTGGGATTCATTAACCAAAGAACAACAGAGCAAATTAGCAACAAACGTTGGCTCCACTACCGGTTACCTACGTTTGGTTTTCAATGGCTACAAGAAAGCTGGTTTTGACCTAGCAAAAAAGTTGGAGAAAAGCACCTCCGGTGCCATCACCAGATCGCAGCTTAGGCCAGATATCTATTCCAAAACATAACAGGTACTTGCAACAGCAAGAACCACAGAAAAAGGGGGGGAACCGTGGGTAATGAGCCAATTTGGAAAGTAGAGCGTCAACCAGCCTGGTTGGTGGCCGCGATCAAGAAAACGATTACTGAACTGCCTGGAGGTTATGCCGAGGCGGCTGAATGGCTGGGTATAACTGAAAACGCCTTATTCAACCGCCTGCGCGTCGCTGGTGATCAGATCTTCCCGCTTGAGTGGGCGATGGTGCTGCAGCGTGCTGGTGGCGCAAGTCACATCACCGATGCGGTCGCGCGCCAGTCCGGCGGGGTCTTTGTTCCGCTAGCGGATATTGAAGAAGTGGATAACGCAGATATCAATCAGGGACTGCTTGAGGTTATCGAACAGATTACAGCCTATTCGCAACAGATTCGGGTAGCGATCGAAGATGGTGTGATTGAGCCGCATGAACGCGCGGCGATCGATGGAGAGCTGTATAGCTCTATTCAAAAACTTCAGGAGCATTCGATTCTTGTTTATCGCATTTTCTGCCAGCCAGAAAAGAGTGACGCCCGCGAGTGTGCAGCTCCGGGCGTCGTGGCGAATAAATCAATGTGTATGGAGAAATCCGCATGAGCAATTTAACCGCAAATATCCCGCGTTCGCAACTCCGCGCATTGCCGGTTCGTGGTGGCAAAGGCGCGGTCACGTATTGCTATGCCGTAAGAGTACCCGGTGGCTGGGAAGAGGTGAACCACAGTTTTACCGAGTGGGCTGTGGGTGACTATAGATCCAGAGGAGTGAAACCGAATGACTCAGCAATCAATTAATCGTGCCCCGGCTGTTGGATTTTCCCCTGTGTTCGGCGGCGTAGTGACAATGAGCAGTCGGGAAATCGCCGCTCTGGTTCAGAGTAAACATGGTGATGTCAAACGCTCCGCTGAGCGCCTGAAAGCTGCTGGTCTTTTAACCGCGCCGTTGGCGCAGTTCGATTTTGAGCATAACGGAAACGTGTATAAGGAGTACCGCTTCAATAAGCGCGACTCATTGGTTTTGGTTGCCCGTCTGTCTCCTGAGTTTACCGCGGCGGTTGTGGATCGCTGGCAGGAGCTTGAGAACAAATCGGCCATTCCTCAAACGTTACCTGAAGCCTTGCGACTCGCTGCCGATATGGCTGAACAGAATGCGCAGCTGGCGCATAAGGTTCAGCAGGATGCGCCTAAGGTAGCGTTTGTAAACCACTACGTAGAGTCCGGCGGTGCCAAAAGTCTGCGTGAGACGGCGAAGATCCTCAACATGCCAGAAAAGGCCATGATTGACACGCTACTGCGTGACAAGGTGCTGTTTCGCCAGTCCGGCAATCTGCTCCCTCATGCCCTGCGCCAGCGTGAAGGTCTGTTTACCGTCAAAACGGGTACTTCAGATTTTGGTCATGCCTACACCCAAACGCGAGTAACCCCCCGCGGCGTCCAGTGGATTGCACAGCGCTATGCCTCTGAACTGATGGGAGGCTGATGTGGAAGAGCATATTCAACCGATGGACCTACTTTATCGTGACCAACACGGCATCGTTGTGCATGTGACTGGATACGACGCTGGCCGCCAGCGTGTTATTTACCGCCGCCCGGGATATGAGTGGGAGTGTGCTGCTCCGATGATCATCTTCCGCGCCCGATTCAAGAGGATTGATAAGTGAGCGTTAAATTATCCGCATATGTCTGGGATGGTTGCGCCGCGGCAGGCATCAAAGGCAATAAATTACTGATCATGCTTCGCCTGGCTGATTACGCCAGTGATGAGGGGATCGCATACCCAAGCGTTGCGACGATTGCGCGCCAGCTCGGCGCCGGGCGCAGTACCGTTATCACTTTGATCGGCGAGCTGGTTAAAGATGGCTGGCTGACCAAAAAAGAACGGCGTCTCGGTCAGCGCAGCACCAGCAATCTCTACACCTTGAATGTGGCTAAGCTGCGGCAGGCTGCAAATGAACATTATGAGGGTCCAAAATCTGGACGTTCAGAATCTGAACCTTCGGAATCTGGACGTCCAGAAACTGAACGTCCGAAAGAGCCAAAAAAACAGGGTTCTCAGGGTCCAGAAACTGGACACGATCCGTCAGTAAATTCAAAACCAGATCCATCAGTAGGATCTAAACCCCTTTGTCCGGTTCCTGCGGAACCCGACCCGGAAGTGGTTATTACCGATCTTGCTAAGCAGGCCCTTTCACACCTGAACCTCACAACCGGTTCACGTTTTCAGGTATGCAAAACCTCCCTGGAACATATCCGGGGGAGGCTGCGCGAAGGATTTACACCTGACGAACTGGCGCTGGTGGTCGATTACAGCGCTGAGAAGTGGGGAAAAGATCTAAAAATGGCTGAATATCTGCGACCAACCACGCTCTTTCTGCCGTCAAAATTCCCTGGATATCTCCAGTCTGCAACCAAGTGGGCCGCTGCCGGTCGCCCGAAATGTGTTGATGGAAAATGGGCTAAAGCCGGAAGTGAAGACCAGGCATTCAAGTCCAGCTATTCAGATGTCAATTACACCGTGCCAAAAGGATTCCGTTCATGAAATCGCAGGTTATATCACTAACCCCTGAACAACTGCGCCGCCAGGCTGAAGACATGCTCAAACGTGCCGAACAACTGGAAAAGACGGGGGCCACAAAGGACGCGCTTAAAAAAGCGCTGGTACCGGCGTTGCGTGAACTGATGCAGGCCAAACATCGCGCACAGCTGGCAGTTGATGAGCTGGTTGATAGTGTTGCAGATCTGGAAGGCCGAGTGTCTCATGTCGAGAAAGTAGTGCAGGAGGTGCTGGCGTGACGAATGCATATTGTGAATCGCTGGCGGCCATGCGCGCTGCACCGTCCCATTTTCTGAAAGACGTTGGTGATCAGTGGCGCACGCCTGATCTGCTGTTCTGGGGCGTTAACGCAATGTTTGGACCGCTGGTACTGGACCTGTTTGCTGACGATAGCAACGCAAAATGCCCGGTATGGTTCACCGCCGAAGACAACGCGCTGACGCAAGATTGGTCCGCTCGTCTGGAAGAACTTGGCGGCGCTGGCTTTGGCAACCCACCGTATAGCCGCTCCCAGTACCACGAAAAGCAGGCGATAACTGGCATGACGCACATCATGAATTACGCGTCAGCGCAGCGTGAGAAGGGCGGGCGCTATGTATTTCTCATCAAAGCAGCACCGAGCGAAACATGGTGGCCAGAAGATGCCGATCACATCATGTTTATTCGTGGTCGTATTGGATTCGACCTCCCGGCGTGGTTTGTCCCTGCTGATGATAAGCAAAAGCCCACCAGCGCGTTTTTTGCGGGCGCCATTGCCGTGTTTGATAAGGCCTGGCGCGGGGAGCGGTTCGGCTATATCCACCGTGCGGATCTGGAAAGGAAAGGGCAAGCGTTCATGATGCTGGCGCAGTTTGCTGTTGGCAATACTCCAGCACAGGTAATGTCGCAGCCGGCGGCAGTAGAACCACTCGCAACGCCTACGCAATTACCAGAGACGGAATCGCGTATTTGGCCACTGGAGGTAGGGCTTGTGTTTCGACAGGTAGAAGGATCCGAAGGACTGGAGCCGTCCCAGCAAAACAAGCTGATGGCGCAAATTAACCAGCTGTGGCTGGAGCGTATGCCCACCAGCGAGATCATCACTGTTGCTGGTGGACTGGTAGAAAGCATGCAGGGGGTGAGCCATGCGTGAGCTGATTGTTGATAATTTTGCTGGCGGTGGTGGGGCATCTACCGGGATAGAAATGGCGATCGGCCGCAGCGTTGATATTGCCATTAACCACGACGAAAACGCCGTGGCCATGCACCGGACGAATCACCCGGACACGCTTCATTATTGTGAAAACGTCTTTGACGTTGACCCTGTCGCTGCGACAGGTGGAAAGGCTGTCTGGTTTGCATGGTTCAGCCCGGATTGTACCCACTATTCAAAGGCGCGCGGCAGTAAACCGGTAAAACGTGAGATTCGTGGCCTGGCTTGGGTATCTGTTCGCTGGGCATTGGATGTTCGCCCTCGTGTAATGGCTCTCGAAAATGTTGAAGAATTTAAAACGTGGGGCCCGCTGCTTTCATGTGAGATGCGTCCTGATCCTAAGCGTTCTGGTGAAACCTTCCTGGCATTTGTTGGAATGCTTTCCACTGGTATACCTGCGGATCACCCGGCTCTGTACGAATGTTGCGAATTTCTCGGCATATCCTCGGATGGCAAACAAGCCAAACGACTGATTGCTGGCCTCGGGTATAAGGTCGAATATCGCGAACTGCGTGCCAGTGATTATGGTGCTCCGACGATCCGCAAGCGATTCTTCATGTTGATGCGTTGTGACGATAAACCCATTGCCTGGCCGGGAGTCACTCACGGTGACCCTAAATCCGCAGCAGTTAAATCCGGAAATTTGGCACCATGGCGGACAGCTGCTGAGTGTATCGACTGGTCTATTCCTGCACCATCGATATTTGACCGTAAAAAGCCGCTGGCCATTAACACGTTGAAACGGATAGCGCGCGGCATCCAGCGGTTTGTCGTCGAAAGTGATAATCCGTTCATCGTCAAATGCAACCACACCACAACACGCGGTAAATATGATTGCTTCCGCGGACAGTCGCTGGCCGATCCCCTGCAAACCATCACCAAAACCCACGGTTATGCGCTGGCGTTACCGACGTTGGTTCCATTCCTGGCAGGTAATGGGGGTAGCGAGTACCAGGCGAAACCGCGGCCATTGAATAAACCCGCTCATACCATCCTTAAACAGTCTCGCTCCTGCCTGGTTGCGCCAGTTATCGCGCGTCAGTTCGGCGCCAGCATCGGCCACCGGGCGGATGAACCCAGCGCAACAATTACCGCTGGCGGCGGGGGGAAGTCACAGCTTGTCGCGGCCACACTTATTCAGATGGGGTATGGCGAACGTGTAGGGCAGTCGCCGCGCGTTCTAAATCTGCGTAAACCGCTGGGAACAGTTGTAGCTGGTGGCAATAAATTTGCCGTAACAACTGCGTTTTTGGCGAAACACTACGGCGGGAACTATACCGGCCCGGGCGTCGGACTGGACGATCCTGCACACTCAGTTACCACAGTCGATCACCATGCGCTGGTTACGTCTCATCTGGTTAAACTGCGCGGTACCTGCCGCGATGGCCAGCGCACCAGTGAACCAATGCCGACAATCACCGCTGGAGGTCAGCATGTTGGAGAGGTTCGCGCGCTGCTGGCGGCTAATGATTACGACGAGCGCCGGGCGGATCAGGTCAAAGAGTTCCTGAATTCTTTTGGCGTCAGCGAACTGGTGACGATTAAGGGTATTGTTTACCGCATTGTTGATATCGGAATGCGCATGCTGCAGCCGCATGAACTTTACCGCGCTCAGGGATTCCCTGACTGGTACATCATTGATCGTGACTACCGCGGCAAGAGGTACTCGAAAGAGAAACAAGTCGCCAGGTGCGGAAACGCCGTGCCGCCGCCCTTTGCTGAGGCGATTGTAAGAGCAAACCTTCCTGAAATTTGTGTTTCTGGTCGGCGTGAGGTTGCATGAGAGCGTTACTCACCCCTGAGATTGTGCCACGCCTCGGCGTGGTTCTATTTAAGCCCGGCCGTGATCTGATGCACCTGTTTTCTGCCGGGCGTGTTTTAGTCGAGGCTGAACCACAAAATATGGCCCGCTTGCCATCTGGTCGTGTCCCTGATGCCCGACAACCTTTAGCGGAGGATTCCAGCCTGCACGTATTCTTTTCCGATGAGCGTGTGATTCGTGCTGCTGGTGGATTGCCAGCGCTTGAACGGTGGCTGTTTCTCCGGCTGAAGAGGTGCCAGTACCCTCATTCCGAGTACCACCATAACGAGATGGTAACGATGCGACATCCGCCTGGTGCGTTGCTGGTGTGCTGGCATTGTGACAATAAACTGCGGGAGCAGTCGACTCCAGCTATCGAGGCGCTGGCACTTCGTAATGTAGTCGACTGGGTAATAGATACTGTGCTGATCGGGCTCGGTTATAACAAAGAACGCTCTCTTTCAATCGCAGAGTTGTGCTGGTGGGCAGTTCAGTCAGGTATAGCCGATGCCATTACGGAGACGATGGCGCAGCGTGGTCTAGGGTTGCCTGAAGAGCCGTTCCTGTCGGTGTATAAAGAAAGCGATATCCGGCCTACTTTACCGGCCACCAGCATTCTGCAGGAGAAACTGCCAGCTGCAGGCACAGCAAGGCAATGCAGGCGCAACGAAAATGTCCAGGCGCACCAGGACCAGCCGAAGGGGCTTGCGCTGACTGCCGATCCGGAATCGCCGGAATCTTTCATGCTCAGGCCAAAGCGCCGTCGCTGGGTAAGCAAGACTTATACCGACTGGGTTAAGCATCAACCATGCGAATGCTGCCGCAGACCAGCTGACGATCCGCATCATGTCATCGGCCATGGCATGGGCGGTACCGCAACCAAAGCCCACGATCTCTTCGTGTTTCCTCTGTGCAGAGAGTGCCACGACGAGCTACATGCCGATGTTAACGCCTTTGAAGAGAAGAATGGCACGCAGTTGGAGCTGCTGTTCCGTTTTCTTGATCGAGCTATGGCGATCGGCGCAATTATAAAAGCATAGTGTATGGAGCGTTGAGCAGTATGAACCTACAAAACCTGGAATATACCCGTATTGAAGTGCGTCGAGCGTTGTTGGATTTATCCGGCGCAACAAAGGGACAACTCGAGGCATTCAGCGAGAACCCACCGGCAGATAAGAATAAAAATCCGCGGTGCTCTCGCAATCTTGTCGATCTGGAAGGGGGGATTGGTTGTGGCCCGTCGGTGGTTAAGGCACTGACTACTCCAGTTTATGTGATGGAGACCCGCAGCCGCCGCCGGCCAATGCCGCCCATCAATGATATTGAATTCGGTTATTCACCGTGGAGGCGCGCTGTAAACCTGCTGGAAGAACATCACCAGGCATGGGTGCGCTATTGCTATGGCTTCGATCTAAATTTCCGTTACCAGACGCTGATGTGTGAACACGTCTGGACTGAATATCAGAACTATCAAGTAGGCAGGGCGATCCAATCGAGAGTAATAAAAAAGCTTGTGGGGCTGGTCTGGCTGGCTGGCCAGGAGGTTGCAGCGACCCGGAATAATGAGACGTATAAAACCTACGCTGGCGCAGCTCTGGCGCGTATGGTTTCAGTTGACCGCTCAACCTGGAAAAGGGTTTATGCCGGGCATTGGGAACGACTTAAAACGGCTTTCATTGAGATGGATAACAACGCATTGCAGAACATCTACACATATCATGAGCAAATAGAAGAGGTCAGAACGGAAAAATGTGATTAAAGTTGGCTATCTCCTTTAATCAGGCTTGCAAAATGCAACAAAATGAGCGATATTTTGAGGTAATTTGATATCTTGCCATTTTTATAAATAACCTCGCTTCGGCGGGGTTTTTTGTTGGTTTATCTCGCACTCTCCCTCTCTCTGGATAAACAAAAATGTTTATATTTTAGCTTGATTTAATAAACAAAAATGTTTATTATTATCTCAAGTTAAACAGACAGGAGGAGGAGTGAAGCAAAGCGAGTTCAGGCGTTGGCTTGCAGCTCAAGGGGCAGAGTTTAAAGATGGTACCAACCACTTAAAAATTTACCTCAACGGCAAGCAAACGATAATGCCGAGACACCCGGGCAAGGAAATCCCGGAGCCGCTGAGAAAAGCAATTTTGAAGCAACTCGGTATCAAATAAAAACCAGCCCTCCGGGGCTGGTACTCGTGGAGATTCACTTAATCAATATGAGATATCCGGTAAATTTTGAGCATGACGAAACCGGCTGGGCGGTATTTTTCCCAGATATCCCCGAGGCAATGACGGGAGGGGCAACCAGGGAGGAAGCGTTAGAAATGGCGCAGGATGCCCTGGTTACGGCGTTTGATTTCTATTTTGACGACCGCCGGGAGATCCCCGCACCTTCAGCAGAGGGTGAGGCGTTTGTTGAAGTGCCATCAAGCGTGGCGGCGAAGGTATTATTGCTAAACCGCCTGGTCAGTACCAATACCAGTAACGCTGAACTGGCCCGCATGATTAATACGCGCCCTCAGGAGGTACAGCGAATCGTGTCTCTTGGTCATAGCACCAAGATCGACACCATTCAAAAAGCACTATCGGTACTAGGACAAAAAATGGAAATAATTGTCCGGTAATCAGTGCAGTCCCCACTATCAAAAGGTCGTCCTCTGTGGCGGCCTTTTTTATTGCCCTCATTCCTCACTTCATTTCACGCACACAGCACCTCAACAGGAGGTGTCGGATGAACAGAACCATGCCTGACAAAATTGCTTCGGCAGTGGGTTATTGCACTTCGGGCGGCCTCATCTGCTGGGGTGGTCTTGCCAAATGGATTCATGATCTCGACTGGAACCTGGTAGCGGTTATCGGAGGATTTGTAATTGGCCTGCTGACATTTTTCGTTAACTTCTATTTCAAGCGGCGCCAGACCAGAGCATATGAAAAAGCCCTGGCGCGCGGATATATAACCCCGCCACCGCAGGATCACTGACATGGCATCGATGAAAACAAAACTCAGCGCTGCCATGCTGGCGCTCATTGCTGCCGGTGCATCTGCGCCTACTCTAATGGATCAGTTCCTTGATGAGAAAGAAGGGAACAGGCTGACCGCGTATCGCGATGGCAGCCAGGGGATCTGGACTATTTGCCGCGGTGCCACGCGTATTGATGGTAAACCCGTCACGCAGGGTATGAAACTGACCCAGACCAAATGCGATGAGGTGAATGCTGTCGAACGTGATAAGGCGCTGGCGTGGGTTGATCGGAATATCCACGTTCCACTGACCCCACCGCAAAAAGTCGGCATTGCCTCATTCTGTCCGTACAACATCGGTCCCGGTCGCTGCTTCCCGTCGACGTTCTACCAGCGGATTAACGCTGGCGACCGTAAAGGCGCATGTGAAGCGATTCGCTGGTGGATTAAAGACGGAGGGAAGGATTGCCGGGTGCGCTCCAATAACTGCTACGGGCAGGTAACGCGCCGTGATCAGGAAAGTGCGCTGACGTGCTGGGGGCTTGATGATGGGCGCTAAAGCAAAAGGTTTTGTGATTGGTTTGATCCTCACCGGTGCATTTGGCGCAGGTGCATTCTGGAAGGATACACAGTGGCAATCCAAATGGCTGCAACGTGATATTGACGAATCGGCACAGGCAGTGAATGCGCAAACCGTCGCCCGGATGATTGAACAGGGGCGCTTGATCGCCCGCGATGAGGCCGTACAAGATGCTCAAGCTCAAACCGCTGCAGCGCGTGCTGCTGCTGCTAATCTCTCTGGCACTGTTAACCAGCTGCGCCAGCAGGCAAAAGCCTTTGCCACCCGCCTGGACGCCGCAAAGCACACCACAAGTCTTGCCGCTACCGTCAGAAGCAAAACAACCGGCACCACCGCCGGAATGCTCGCCGACATGCTTGGAGACCTTGCAGAAGAAGCTCGACGGTATGCTGAAATCGCTGACGAACGCTACACCGCAGGAATGATCTGTGAGCGGATTTACAAATCGGTGAGAACTTCTATCCCTGCTAAGGGATAACATAATCAAAATCCCTACTAGGGGATAACCGAGGACAATATGACCTTAGCCCAGTGCATTAAAATGCAGGAAGATGCAATATGTAACAAGGATGTGGAGGTTATAGATCTGAGAATGATTAATATCTGGGGACAGCGGCAAGCACCATGTGATAGCAAGCCGCTGATGGGGGAGCCGCACTCAGAAACCACAGTAGTATTTCTACCGGCATGGCTTAACTATTAAACAACAACTCGAATTTGTTATTTTTGTAGTCAAGCGTGAATGAGCAGTGTTGAAGAAACTCCATCCCAAGAATTGCTTTGAAGTGTCGCCCATTATTAACTAAAGGGGTTGCATGAAATTCTTGAGAAAAAAGGCGCCCGTCGTTTGTTAGGCTCATAACCGCCCTGCGAGCTGTTGAATTAATTGTAGAAGTTCCTCCCCGAACTTGGATTTCGCTGGTAACTGGGAGTTCTAATTCATCAGCAAAATCATTATCGATATAACAGGCGGTAGCACCAGTATCGATCAGAACCATAGCTGATTCATGTTTCTCGGGGTTCGGTATTTGATAATGATTATCTTTGTCAACCGCTGCAAATGTGACAACTATCACGGGTACAGCCATTGGTTGCGGTGTAGTTGAAAATTCCCCGCTGCTGTTCATAAAGTACACTGGTAAATTAATTGCCATCTCATTTCCTTAAGCAGAACTAATCAGCCAGTTCTCTGCCATTACATGTTCGTCAGTGTCCCACCACGGACGGGCTGAGCCGTAACCTTACACGCTGAGGTTTCACAGTAACACCCTGATATTTAGCCAGTAGCCTCGCATACGCGGGGCTTTTTTATTCGTAAAAGGTAACCCGATGCAGAGTTTAAAAATTGAATACGTTAACGGGGTGCTGGTGAGCCTTGAACGCGATGGCAAGTCCTATATGGGCCTACCTGTCAGCACGGTTCACTTCACTCATAGCATGAAAACGACCCCTTATCTCAAGGTCGAAATTGAAGCTGGTGGCGAGCCATATACACCACCAGCGAAACAGGCACCAGCACCAGCAGCAGCAGCGCCCGCATCTGCTCGGGTGAGTGAGCAGCCACCAGCGCGCGAGGGTGAGCTCCTACCTCAGGAGGAGAACCAAAAGCAACGTTCACGCCGTAACCGCAACCATCGAAATCATCGGAGCCAATAATGTTTAACCGTAATGAGCTGACCATCTCGATGTTCTACGCGTCGAGCACCAACAATGACGGTAATAAAGTCGCCGCCATCACGGTGCAGGTGAATAACCTTGAATCGGTGGCAGTGCAAACCAGCCAGCTGCTTTGCGTCACCAACAAAGCCAAGAAAAAGGCCTATTCAGTAGGCGAACAGATGACAAAGAACGGCTCTGATCCGCTGCTGGTCGCTATCGAAAACTACTGGCGGCAGAACACAGAGGCAGTGGTTGGTGGCCTGTTGGCTGACGTTGCTGACTTCATTGCGGGAAATGTGAATCAGTCCTCCACCTGGATTGGTTTCAATGGTCTGAAGGTATTCGAGAATGAGACGTTGGAAACTCACATTCCCGAAGCTGTTCTGCAGGCTGACGGCGGCGCGTCCTCAGACTGAGCATTCACAGAGGCTGTTCAATGAGCGGCCTCGATGAATGACCATTCAAACATTAATGATAACCATTATCGTTACGGGTCCTTTCCAGAAGTTCGAGTGATTACGGGGCGGCGACCTCGCGGATTCTCGCTACATATGAAAATTTTGAGATTTAAGGCGTTTCCGTTCTTCTACTTTTTAACTCATTGTTTATTAATTGGTTGATGCCTGAAAAGAAAGGAAACCATCAGACCGTTTCCTGTCCGGATCACCCATGATCGTTTCCGTACCCCGTTTTCGCCTAAGGAGTGCGTATGGAGGTGAACAAAAAACTGCTCTCCGATATTTTTGGTGTCAGCATTCGTACGATTCAGAACTGGCAGGATCAGGGGATGCCGTTTGTGCGTGGTGGTGGCAAAGGTAATGAGGTTCTTTACGATTCCGCTGCCGTGATTAAGTGGTTTGCCCAACGTGATGCTGACATCGAAAACGAAAAGTTGAGAAAGGAAGTTGAAGAGCTCCGTAAGGCTGGTGAATCTGATCTGCAGCCAGGAACAATTGATTATGAGCGCTACCGTCTGACCCGCTCGCAGGCTGATGCCCAGGAGCTAAAAAACGCCAAAAGTTCCGCTGAGGTGGTGGAGACCGCATTCTGCACGTTCGTGCTTTCACGCGTGGCCGGCGAAATAGCCAGTATCCTGGACGGGATCCCCCTGTCGGTGCAGCGGCGGTTTCCTGAGCTGGAGAATCGACACATTGATTTCCTTAAAAAGGACGTAATCAAAGCCATGAACAAGGCAGCTGCGCTGGATGAAATTATACCGGGGTTGCTGAGTGAATATATCGAACAGTCAGATTAAGGGGCTGCAGTCATCCGCGCGCGCCGGGCTGCGCTCACTCTATCGCCCGGAGCCGCAAACGGCAGTGGAGTGGGCAGACAATAATTATTATTTGCCGAAAGAATCAGCTTACCAGGAAGGGCGCTGGGTCACGCTGCCTTTCCAGCGCGCAATAATGAATGCGATGGGGAATGACTACATACGGGAAGTGAACGTTGTGAAATCTGCCCGTGTCGGTTACTCGAAGATGCTGCTGGGCGTCTATTCCTATTTTATTGAGCATAAGCAGCGAAATTCCCTCATCTGGCTGCCGACCGACGGCGATGCCGAAAACTTCATGAAGTCGCATGTTGAGCCGACGATCCGTGATATTCCCGCACTGCTGGCGCTGGCGCCGTGGTATGGGAAAAAGCACCGCAATAACACGCTCAGCATGAAGCGATTCTCTAACGGTCGCGGTTTCTGGTGTCTCGGCGGTAAGGCTGCAAAGAACTATCGTGAGAAATCGGTTGATGTTGCCGGATATGACGAACTGGCGGCATTCGATGAGGAC
>OBUY01000362.1_pt1 | contig 19909 bp, 14 predicted proteins | sample 1475781 | NCBI WGS metagenome assembly OBUY01 (sample SAMEA2579912, study PRJEB22360) | human gut metagenome | biome: human gut; feature: human-associated habitat; material: faeces | place: Denmark | collected 2008/2010 | reverse complement strand
TCTCAATTGGTACAAATGACCTTATCCAATACACAATGGCTGCTGACCGTATGAACGAACAAGTTTCATACCTTTACCAACCATATAACCCATCAATCCTTCGTTTGATCAATAACGTGATCAAAGCAGCGCACGCTGAAGGTAAATGGGCCGGTATGTGTGGTGAAATGGCCGGTGACCAAACTGCTGTTCCACTTCTTGTCGGAATGGGCTTGGATGAGTTCTCCATGTCAGCGACATCTGTACTTCGTACTCGTAGCTTGATGAAGAAATTAGACACAGCTAAGATGCAAGAGTACGCTAACCGTGCTCTGACTGAATGTGCAACAATGGAAGAAGTTCTTGAACTTTCAAAAGAATATGTGAATGTAGACTAAGAGTCGAACAAGACTAAGACAAATCTGTCTTAGTCTTTTTTGTGAATTTTTTTCATGCTCACTAGTGCAAATGTTTGTGTTTGTTTGCAATCAACTAGTTAGTGATAATTTTTTAAACAGAAATGTTCGGTTTCTTGTTTAATTTTACTAAGATATATAGTATAATCGTAAGTAAGATGAAGAGGATGACCAAGGAAGGATAGAAAAGATTCAGAAAAGAAAATGAAAAAATTTTTCCTGATAATTTTACATAATTTTACAGGAATCAACTTGAAAATTAAGTGATTTTATAGTAAAATAAAAACAAATAGAAAACGCTTTCAGAAGGTAAAAGAGGTGAGTATATGGATAGAAGCACAGATTTATGGACATTTGGAAGAGGGGATAATTTCCATCTTCAAGAGTATTTAGGAGCTCACAAGGAAACAAGGGGAGAACGAGAAGGTTATGCCTTCCGTGTTTGGGCTCCCAATGCCCAGGCTGTCGATCTGATTGGTGACTTTACTGATTGGGAAGCTCGGAAAATTCCAATGGTTCGTAATGAAGGAGGCGTCTGGGAAGTCTTCTGTTCAGATGCAAAAGAGGGAGATATATACAAATATTTGGTGACACGACATAATGGTCATCAGGTTCAAAAAATTGATCCCCTAGCGTTATGGATGGAAAAACGACCCAATACAGGGTCTATCATTAAGACCATTCCGGAAAAGAACTGGAAAGACGGTCTTTGGAGAGCACGCCGAAAGAAATTTGGTTTTAAGGAACGACCTGTTAATATCTATGAGGCTCACGCAGGATCGTGGAAACGAAATGAGGATCACAGTTCTTATACTTTCAAACAACTAAAAGAAGAACTCATCCCTTATTTGGTTGAGATGAACTACACCCACGTAGAATTTATGCCAGTGATGGCCCATCCATTGGGACTGAGCTGGGGGTATCAGCTCATGGGCTATTTTGCCCTCGAGCAGACTTATGGTAGTCCAGAAGAATTTCAAGACTTCGTGGAAGAATGTCACCTCAACAATATCGGAGTGATCGTGGATTGGGTGCCTGGCCATTTCATCATTAATGATGATGCTTTGGCATATTATGATGGAACACCAACCTTTGAATACCAGGATGAACATCGGGCTCATAACTATGGTTGGGGGGCTTTGAACTTTGATTTAGGAAAGAATCAAGTACAGTCTTTCTTGATTTCTAGTTTGAAGTTTTGGATTGAAACCTATCATTTAGATGGAATTCGGGTCGATGCTGTGAGCAATATGCTCTATCTCGATTATGATAGCGGTCCATGGACTCCAAATATTGATGGAGGAAACCTCAATTATGAGGGCGTTCATTTCCTTAGACGTTTGAATGCGATTATAAAAAACGATCATCCAGATGTCATGATGATTGCTGAGGAAAGTTCTGCTGGTCAAAAGATCACAGGCCCTGAAGAAGAAGGTGGTCTTGGTTTTGACTATAAATGGAATATGGGTTGGATGAATGATATTCTCCGATTCTATGAGGAAGACCCGGTCTACAGGAAATTTGATTTCAATCTGGTGACTTTTAGCTACATGTATGCATTTTCTGAAAATTTCCTTCTCCCGTTTTCACATGATGAAGTAGTGCATGGCAAGAAGAGTTTGATGCACAAGATGTGGGGAGATCGCTACAATCAATTTGCTGGGCTTCGTAATCTTTTAACCTATCAGATCTGCCATCCAGGTAAGAAATTGCTCTTTATGGGTTCAGAATTTGGTCAATTTTTGGAATGGAAGTCAGAGGAGCAACTGGAATGGGGTAATCTAGAGGATGAAATGAATGCTAAGATGCGTCGTTTCACTTCTCAGCTCAATCATTTCTACAAGGAACATAAGGAATTGTGGGAGATTGATGATAGCTTTGATGGCTTAGAGATTATTGATGCAGATAACCGGGATCAGAGCGTCTTGTCTATGGTCCGGAAGAATCGTAAAGGCGAGCTTCTAGTATGTATCTTCAATATGGCACCAGTAGAACGCAAGGACTTTACGATTGGTGTGCCTGTATCAGCGGTCTATGAAGAAATTTGGAATACAGAATTAGAAGAATGGGGAGGTGTCTGGAAAGAGCACAATCCGACAGTTCAGTCTCAAGATGGACTGTGGAAGGATTATGAACAAACCTTGACCTTTACCTTACCGGCTTTAGGAGCTAGCATTTGGAAGGTAAAACGCAAGGTGCGTAAGACAAAATCTAAAACATCAGATAAGAAATGACGATCGGTTGACTCTATGGGAGTCCAAGCTTTAAAAAGAGGAAGTAGTCAATGAAGAATGAAATGCTCGCTTTAATTCTTGCCGGAGGGCAAGGAACACGTCTTGGAAAATTAACCAAAAACATCGCAAAACCTGCGGTGCAATTTGGTGGGCGCTATCGGATTATCGATTTTGCTCTTTCAAACTGTGCCAATTCAGGAATTCACAATGTTGGTGTGATTACACAGTACCAACCACTTGCCCTCAATAGTCATATTGGGAATGGTTCCAGCTGGGGCTTGGATGGAATCAACACGGGAGTGTCTATTCTCCAACCTTATTCAGCTAGTGAAGGAAATCGGTGGTTCGAAGGAACTAGCCATGCTATCCTCCAAAACATCGACTATATTGATAGCATCAATCCTGAATATGTCTTGATTCTTTCTGGTGACCATATCTACAAGATGGATTACGATGATATGCTTCAGGCGCACAAGGATAATAATGCAAGCTTAACCGTTGCAGTTCTAGATGTACCTTTAAAGGAAGCAAGTCGTTTTGGAATCATGAATACCGATGCTAATAATCGGATTGTTGAATTTGAAGAAAAACCAGCTGAACCAAAATCTACCAAGGCTTCCATGGGGATTTACATCTTTGACTGGGCTCGTCTCCGCAATATGTTGGTTGCTGCTGAAAAGAGCGATATCGATATGTCAGACTTCGGTAAAAATGTCATTCCAACTTATCTAGAATCAGGCGAAAGTGTTTATGCTTATGAATTCAATGGTTATTGGAAAGACGTTGGTACGATTGAGTCTCTTTGGGAAGCCAATATGGAATATATCGATCCGAATAATGCCTTGGATAGTCGCAATCGTCACTGGAAAATCTATTCACGCAACCTCATTTCTCCACCGAACTTCTTTGGGGAACATGGCCACATCGAAGATTCTCTTGTCGTAGACGGTTGTTCGGTAGACGGTACAGTCAAACACTCCATCTTATCAACAGAAGCTCAAGTTCGTGAAGGAGCAGTTGTCGAAGATGCTGTCGTGATGAGCAATGCCATTATCGGTAAAGGAGCTGTTGTGAAACGCGCGATTATCGGAGAAGGCGCAGTCATTGCAGAAGGTGTCGTGATTGATGGAACAGAGGAAGTACAAGTTGTCGGTTACAATGAAAAAGTGGGGGTAGCAACAGATGAAGATTGATAAATATTCAGCCATTTTAGGAAATACAGTTGGGTATCATGATATGTCCACTTTGACCAGCCATCGTCCGGTAGCATCCCTACCGTTTGATGGGAAATACCGCTTGATTGACTTCCCATTGTCTAGTCTTGCGAATGCTGGTATTCGCAATGTTTTTGGAATTTTCCAACAAGAAAATATTAGTTCGGTCTTTGACCATATTCGTTCAGGTCGTGAGTGGGGCTTGTCTACTTTATTAAGCCACTATTACCTCGGAATCTATAATACTCCAGTTGAAAATACAACGGTAGGGCCAGAATACTACCAACAATTATTGACGTATTTGAAACGGTCTGGTTCGAACCAAACAGTTGCTTTAAACTGTGATGTTTTGATGAATATTGACCTCAACCAAATTTTCCACCTTCATAATACCATTGATCGTCCGATTACAGTGGTTTATAAAAAACTACAACCTAAAGACATTTCAGAGGTTAACGCTGTTTTAGAAATTGATGAAACAGACCATGTTACAGAGCAAAGACTTTTTGATGGCAAGGATCCTGATGAAGTCTACAACATGTCCACAGATGTCTTTATTGTGGATACTCCTTGGTTGATTGAAAAAATTGAAGAAGAAGCCAAGAAAGAATACCCACAAAAATTGCGCTATATCTTGCGTGATTTGGCGGTAGAATACAATGCTTTTGCTTTTGAATATACAGGCTACCTAGCCAATATTCATTCAGTTGAATCTTACTACCATGCAAACTTGGATATGTTGGAAAACCAAAAATTCATGAAGCTCTTTTCTCCAAACCAAAAGGTTTACACGAAAGTGAAGAATGAGGAGCCAACTTATTATTCCAAGACTTCAAGTATAAAAACTTCTCAATTTGCCTCTGGTAGTATTGTGGAAGGGACCGTTGAATGTTCTGTTGTTTCTCGTCGAGTATATCTCCATGAAGGTTCAGAGGTCCGTAGTAGTCTTCTCTTCCCTGGTGTTGTGGTTCATAATAATGCAATCGTTGAACATGCCATTCTGGATAAGGGTGTCGAAGTAGCCGCTGGTGTGACGATCCGTGGGACAGAAGAAGCACCTCTCGTGGTTAAAAAAGGAACGATTGTTACAGAGGATATTGTCTAATGAAACTATTATTTGTTGCAGCTGAAGGAGCACCATTTTCGAAAACAGGTGGTTTGGGAGACGTTATTGGTGCTCTTCCTAAATCCTTAGCTAAAAGTGGTCATGATGTCCGCGTAATTCTCCCATATTATGATATGGTAGAGGCCAAGTTTGGAGATCAAATCGAAGAGGTCTTGCATTTTGAGACCAAGGTTGGTTGGAGAAGTCAATATGTTGGTGTGAAACGCATTGTACGCGATGGAGTGACTTTTTACTTCATTGATAACCAACATTATTTCTTTAGAGGTCATGTTTATGGTGACTTTGATGATGGCGAACGCTTTGCCTTCTTCCAGCTCGCAGCCTTGGAAACGATGGAACGAGTTGACTTCATTCCAGATGTTCTTCATGCCCATGATTACCATACAGCGATGATTCCTTTCTTGCTTAAGGAAAAATACCGTTGGATTCAAGCTTATCATGGAATTAAAACAGTATTGACCATCCATAATTTGGAATTCCAAGGTCAGTTCGACCCAGGAATGTTGTGGGATCTATTCGGAGTGGGATTTGAACGCTATGCAGACGGAACGCTTCGGTGGAATGACTGCCTGAACTGGATGAAAGCCGGCATTCTATATGCCGACCGTGTGACAACTGTTTCTCCTAGCTATGCGCATGAAATTATGACTTCTGAATATGGTTGTGGCTTGGATCAGAGTCTTCGGATGGAATCTGGCAAGGTGACTGGAATTGTTAACGGAATTGATGCAGATCTATATAATCCTGAAACGGACCCACTCTTGACGCATCATTTCAGTCTCTCAGATCTTTCAGGTAAAGCAGCTAGTAAACGAGCTCTTCAAGAACGCGTCGGTTTACCTGTTCGTGATGATGTTCCTTTGTTTGGGATTGTCTCTCGTTTGACACGTCAAAAAGGTTTTGATGTTGTGGTAGAAGAGTTGCATCAACTCTTGCAAAAGGATATTCAGATTGTCTTGCTCGGTACAGGAGATCCTGGATTTGAAAATGCCTTTGCTTGGTTTGGTCAGGCCTACCCAGATAAACTTTCAGCTAATATCACATTTGATGTCCAATTGGCCCAAGAAATCTATGCGGCGTCAGATGTCTTCTTGATGCCAAGCCGCTTTGAACCATGTGGTCTTTCTCAAATGATGGCCATGCGTTATGGAACCCTTCCTTTGGTGCATGAAGTCGGTGGACTTCGAGATACGGTCCAACCGTATAATGCTGTTGATGGAAGTGGAACAGGCTTTAGCTTCAATAATTTATCTGGCTATTGGTTTAACTGGGCAGTTGATGAAGCCTTGGCTGTCTACTATAATGACAAACAGGCTTGGTATGGCCTGCAAGAACAAGCTATGACGCGTGACTTCTCATGGGATACGGCTAGTCAACGATACAATGATTTGTACCAATCCTTATAAATAGATCTATGATACAAACGCCTTTCGAGGCGTTTTTTTATTTTGCTTTCTTTCTATAAAGAAAACGGTTTATTTTTTTGAGTTTTAGAGCTTGCTAAAATAGAAGAAAAAAGATAAGATAGGTAAAGGTAAAAAATCCCGGGAAGGTTTTTATTTCTGGAAAGGGTCTCATCCTCTCTAGAAACAATCAGGTCCCTGTTTGAGGATTAAATATTACTATATAGGAATTTTAGAATGAAAAAAGCGAAACAAACGTTTGAAAAAATGACAAAATATTCGATTCGAAAATTATCTGTCGGTGTTGGTCCGGTTGCCATTGGAGCCTTTTTATTAGGAGGAAGCCTGTTAGGAGCTCGTCCTGTCCAAGCAGATCAGGTGACTCTACCTGCTAATGTGCACTTAGGTTATGTAACAGAAGAAGAGCTAACCGCTGAAGAAAAAGCACAGGTAATTCATGCAATCCCTGAAGTCTATCAAAATGAAGATATTTTCTATCTAGTCTATAAGAAGAAGGAAGCAACTCAGCCAGTTCTTCCTCAAACAGGAAGTCAGGAAGTTGCCCTCGTTGGCCTAAGTCTAGCTACAGCTTCCATTGCTGTCCTCTTACTCTCTAAAAAGCACCGGAAGAAGGTCATGGGTGTCCTTTTAATTGGAGCCATGGGACAAAGTCTTCTACTTCCAGTTGAAGTCGCAGCCCTACAAAATCAAGTCTTGCGCGCTTATAATCAGGATCTTGCGATCGCATCGAGCGAAGATCTTGCGAATGGTGTGATTCAAATTGACGGCTATGACTATGTTGGCTATCTGCGCTACCCGTCAGTCCAAAAGACGAGCTTACAAGAGCCAAAGGCCATGCAGGAAACGAAATCTTCTGTAGAAGGGATGATCAAAACAAGCACAGTGATTCCACAAGTGAAACCACAAGCGCGTGTGACGCCAGAAGTCGCTCCAGCCTTGCCTCAAATTGAAAACCCTAGCCTTGAAGTCTCTACTGAGCCTGTGCCGTTTGAAATTGTCAACCAAGCTGATCCTACATTAGCCATAGGGCAAACCAAGGTGCTGACTGCTGGCCAAAATGGGGAGCGGACCATATTGACGGAAGTGAGTGTGGTAGATGAACAAGAAGTTCGCAGAGTAGTTGAAAGCAAGGTCACTAAAGAACCGGTTTCGCAAATTATTGCTGTCGGGACAAAAGAAGACGCCCAACCAATCCCTCAACCTAGCCCCTCTCCAGTTGTTACAGCCAAGGGGACGCAGGAAGAAGGTCACGTGGGAGAAGCTCCTGTTCAACCAGAGACTCCAGCCTATACAGGAGTAGTGGAAGCCAAGGGAACACAAGAAGAAGGTCACGTGGGAGAAGCTCCTGTTCAACCGGAGAACCCAACCTATACAGGTGTGGTAGAAGCGAAAGGGACGCAAGAAGAAGGTCATGTCGGTGAATCTCCCGTTCAACCAGAGACACCAGCCTATACAGGCTTAGTGGAAGCTAAGGGGACGCAGGAAGAAGGCCATGTTGGTAAAGCTCCAATTCAGCCTGAGAATCCAGCCTATACCGGTGTCATCGAAGCCAAGGGAACGCAAGAGGAAGGCCATGTTGGTGAAGCCCCTATTCAACCGGAGAACCCAGTTTACCAAATAACGGAAGGAACAGTTACAGAAACAGAAACGGTAATCCTTCCATATGAAACAGAGTATGTAACGGATGCCAATCGTTACACAGATGAAGAAAGCCTTCTTCAGAAGGGCGAGGCAGGTAGCCAGGAAATTCGTCGTGTTTATAAAACGATCAATGGTGAGAAGATTGGCGAACCTGTGAGCACGACAACTGAAACGGTAAAAGCTCCTGTGACAGAAAAAATTAGTCGTGGAAGTAAGGGGATTGAAGGCCAAACAGAGGATGTTTCGTTTGAAGAAATTCCGTTTAAGACGTTAACCGAACAAGATGCTACCTTGCTAAAAGGAATTGAAAGGGTTTCTCAATCAGGTAAAAATGGGAAGAAGAAAATTACCAAAGTTTACAAGACCATTAAGGGGGTCAAAACGGCGGATGCTCCGACGATTTCCGAAGAAGTGGTAGAACAAGCGCAAGATCAAATCATTCAACAAGGGACCAAAGAACTTGAAAAGCCAACCTTAACCTTGACCCAGGTCGATAAGGAAGAATTGAAGCGCAGTGCTAGGGCTTCCTATCATTTGGAAAAACCAGAGGGGGTTACCATCAAGTCCATCCAGGCGGTGTTGAAGAAGGGTGATCAAGTGGTTAAAACGTTTGCCCTTTCAGAGCCTGATTTAGCAGCAGCCTTAGCGGACTTGGACTACTACAAGGATTATACGCTGGCAACGACCATGGTCTATGACCGTGGAAATGGGGATGAAGAAGAAGTTCTCAAGGAAGAACCGCTGAGACTGGACCTTAAAAAAGTTGAAATCAAAAACATCAAGGAAACCAGTCTGATTAGCGTGGATGACCAAGGACTTGAGACTGATCGTAGCCTCTTGTCAGAAACACCTTCAGATGTGAAACCTTATTACTTAAAGGTTACCACTCATGATAATAAGGTCACAAAACTGGCCGTTGATAAAATTGAAGAAGTGACGGTAGATGGTGCGACCCTATACAAAGTAACAGCAAAAGCTCCAGATCTGGTCCAGCGGACTGCGGACAACCAGTTCAGTGAGGACTATGTTCACTATATTGCGAAACCCAAAGCACATGAAGGTGATGTCTACTACAATTTCAACGAACTTGTAAAAGCCATGCAAGCCAATCCGACTGGCACCTTTAAACTGGGTAGCAATATGAATGCGGCCAATGTCCAGCCAGTAGGGAAATCCTATGTGACCAATGCCTTCAAGGGAATTTTAGAAAGTACAGATGGAAATAAATTTGCCATTCATAATATCACGCGACCATTGTTTGGGAACATCGAAGCTGGTTCAGTTAAGAATCTCTTACTTGAAAATGTTGCTATTGACCTACCTGGGACAGATCGAGTAGCCCCAATTGCTAACGTTATTAAAAACAATGCAACTGTCGAGAATGTTAAAGTAACAGGAAGTGTTGTCGGGAACAATGACGTAGCAGGAATTGTCAATAAAATTGATGGCAGTGGAAAGGTCAGCAATGTTGCCTTTATCGGGAAACTACACGCTGCTGGGAATAAAGGTGGCTATCTAGCGGGTGTTGTTGGTGAAAACTGGAAAGGTGTCGTTGAAAAAGCCTACGTTGATGCTGAAATCACTGGGAACAAAGCCAAAGCTGCAGGTCTCGTCTATTCCTCTCAAAATAGTGGAAATAACAATACGCTAGGTAGAGAAGGGGTTCTCAGAAATTCAGTTGCTAAAGGTTCCATTGAACTGAAAGAAGCGGTCCAATCTGGTGGCTTACTCGGGACCAACTGGGCCTTGGGGGCTATTGAAGACAACATCACCATGATGAAAGTCAAAACTGGTGAGATGGTCTTCGGACACTCGGATATTGACGCAGATGATTACTTTACTTACTCAAGAACCAAGCGCAATTACAGCGTGGAAGGCGTGAGTGAAGGGAAGAAATCCTTTAATAACTCCCGTAAAATCCCTAGCATTTCCCTTGCAGAAGCTGAGCAGAAAATTGAAGCAATGGGAATTACTGCTGATAAATTTGAAAGCACGAAACCTGTTGAAGATAAACTCAATAACCTTGTTAACAAAGGCGATCAATACAAGGCAATCACTGGTTACGATGCCTCTCGTGAACTTGCCTATCGTAATATCGAAAAATTGCAACCATTCTACAATAAAGAGTGGATTGTGAACCAAGGAAACAAATTGGCTACAGGAAGTCCTCTCTTGACCAAAGAAGTCTTGTCTGTGACCGCTATGAAGGGCAATGATTTTGTAACAGAGTTGGCTGATGCCGACCATATTCTGATTCATTATGCCGACAAGACAAAAGATGTCTTTAGCATCACGCCAAAAGACTCTAAAGTCAAGCAAGTTAAAGAGTATAGTGTAGCTGAGCTAGGAGATGTGGTCTACACGCCAAATATGGTGGACAAAGACCGGAGTGATCTGATCCATGATATTGTTGAAAAACTAAGTCCAATTGAATTGCAATCAGATCCAATTTATACGCACTTGGGTCGTACGGGTGGCAATAAAGTCAATGCCATTAAGAACCTTTACCTCGAAGAAAGCTTCAAAGAAGTCAAGGATAATCTGGCTCACTTTGTCAAACAACTGGTTGAAAACGAAGACCATCAATTAAACACTGATGAGGCTGCAAAACGTGCGCTGATCAAGAAAATTGAGGACAAGAAGGCTGCCGTACTTCTGGGTCTTTCTTACCTCAACCGTTATTATGGAGTCAAGTTCGATGATTTCAACATTAAGCCAATTATGTTGTTCAAGCCAGACTTCTATGGGAAGAATGTCGATGTCTTAGACCGTTTGATTGAAATTGGTTCAAAAGAAGACTACATCAAAGGGACTCGTACCCAAGATGCCTTCCGTGAAGTCGTTGCCAAATCGACTCTTTCTGGGAACCTAAATGACTTCTTGAAATACAACATGGAGCTCTTTACAAAAGATAGAGACCTAAATGATTGGTTCATCAAAGCAACGAAAGACAATGTCTATATTGTGGAGCCTGAGACTTCAAATCCAGCATTTGCTTCTGCTAAACACCGGGCATATGAAGGCTTAAATAACGATATCCACGGTAAAATGATCTTGCCACTCTTGAATCTTAAAGATGCGCACATGTTCTTGATTTCAACCTACAATACCTTGGCCTATAGTTCTTTTGAAAAATATGGCAAACAGACAGAAGCAGAACGGACTGCTTTCAAGACTGAGATTGATAAAGTAGCCAAAGCCCAACAAGACTACTTGGATTTCTGGTCACGATTAGCAGCTGATAATGTTCGCAACCAGCTCCTAAAGAGCAATAATATGGTGCCAACACCGGTCCTTGATAATCAGAACTACAAAGGCATTAGTACAGACCGTTATGGCCATACGAATAGTGGTAAAGATGTCGCTCCAATCCGTGAATTGTATGGACCAACCGATCGTTACCATACGACAGATTGGCGCATGGGAGCAACCGCTCGTGTCTATGGAAATCCTTATAAAGATGATTCTGTCTTCTTTATGGTGACGGATATGATCAGTGACTTTGGGATTTCTGCTTTTACCCATGAAACGACCCACGTCAATGACCGTATGGTATACTTGGGTGGCTGGAGACACCGTGAAGGAACGGACTTGGAAGCCTATGCTCAAGGCATGCTCCAAACACCATCCGTATCCAATCCAAATGGAGAATACAAAGCCCTAGGTCTCAATATGGCCTATGAACGACCGAACGATGGAAACCAATGGTACAATACAAATCCAAATGACCTTACATCGAGAGCTGAGATTGATCGCTACATGAAAGGCTACAATGATACACTCATGCTTCTGGATTACCTAGAAGGAGAAGCGGTCCTCGATAAAGGAAACAAAGAATTAAACAATGCTTGGTTCAAGAAGGTGGATAAACAATACCGAGGGGCTAACACCAAGAATCAATTTGATAAGGTGCGTCCTTTGAGTGATGAGGAAAAAGCCATCACCTTACATTCAGTAGATGATCTCATCACCAACAACTTCATGACCAATCGTGGTCCTGGAAATGGAGTCTATAATCCATCTGACTTTGGTTCAGCCTATGTGACTGTGCCGATGATGACAGGGATCTATGGAGGAAACACCAGTGAAGGAGCTCCAGGAGCCATGTCCTTCAAACACAACACCTTCAGAATCTGGGGTTACTATGGCTATGAAAAAGGCTTCCTAGGATATGCTTCAAACAAGTATAAACAGGAATCAAAACAAGCTGGACGTGCCACTTTAGGAGACGACTTTATCATTCAAAAGATTTCTGATGGAAAATTTAACACTCTTGAAGACTGGAAGAAAGCTTACTTCAATGAAGTAGTGACTAGTGCCAAAAATGGCATTCAATCGATCGAAATCGATGGTACAACATACAATAGTTATGAAGACTTGAAACGTGCATTTGCTGAAGCAGTTGATAAAGATAAGGCTACTCTAAGTAACGGATCCGTCAAATTTGACAACACCGTATCACTGAAAGAAAAACTCTTTAAGAAATTACTTCAACAAACAGATAGCTTTAAATCTTCTATCTTTAAATAATCAATGGACTCTCATCTGCCTAGCAGGTGGGAGTTTTATTTTTTAGCAAAATAGCATCGGGTGTATTGGATCAGAAGGATAGAAGGGGCGGAAGTGTTTCATCTAGGACTTGCATGAAAAAATAAGGGTGAAGTTTCCTCGTAGAATAGGACTTTTATAAAAGTAAAACGCTTACTTTATGAGGAAATATTTGACTATTAAATTTAATAGGAGTAAACTAATAAGGTAAAATTTATAAAAGGAGAATTCATCATGAATTTAACATTTTTAGGTCTTTGTTTAGCCTGTTTTGGTGTATCACTGGCAGAAGGTTTGATGATGAGCAGCTTATTGAAATCTGCGTCTCGTCAACCAGAAATTATCGGTCAATTGCGTAGTCTCTTGATTCTTGGTGTTGCCTTTGTCGAAGGTACTTTCTTCGTAACCTTGGTTATGGCCTTCATTATCAAATAAGCACTTCTATTTTAGAAAAGGAGGTGTCAAAACTTGGAAGAAAGTATCACTCCAACGATAACTCTTGGACCTGTAACTTTTAATTTGACCCTACTTGCTATGACCTTGATTGCTGTTTTGGTGGTTTTTGGCTTTATTTATTGGGCCAGCCGTAAAATGACGATCCGACCAAAGGGCAAACAAAATGTGCTGGAATACGCATATGACTTTGTCGTAGGTTTCACCAAAGGAAATATTGGGGAACATTATATAAAGGACTATTCCTTGTTCTTGTTTGTTCTTTTCCTATTTCTTTTAGTGGCCAATAACATTGGATTGATGGCTAAAATCGAAACGACCAATGGTTACAATTTGTGGACATCACCAACCGCTAACCTGGGTTATGACTTGCCTTTTCATTTTTGATCACCTTAATCGCCCATGTAGAAGGAATTCGCCGACGTGGTGTGAAGGAATATTTAAAGGCTTTTGTGACACCTGGATTTATGACCCCCATGAATATTTTGGAAGAATTAACGAACTTTGCCTCCTTGGCGCTTCGGATCTTCGGAAATATCTTTGCGGGTGAAGTACTAGCAAGCTTGCTTGTGACTTTGTCGCATCAAGCTGTATATTGGTATCCATTTGCCTTTATTGGAAGCATGGCGTGGACAGCGTTTTCGATTTTCATTTCATGTATCCAAGCCTATGTGTTTACCATGTTGTCATCAATCTATATTGGTAAGAAAATTAATGGCGAAGAGTAAGTAGAGGAGGAGTAGAAGAATGCATGTATCAATGAGTGAAATTATTGGTAACTTTATTCTCATTGCTGGTTCCTTCCTATTATTAATCTTTTTAATAAAGAAATTTGCATGGAACAATATCAATGGAATTTTAGAAGCGCGTGCCAAAAAGATTACAGATGATATTGATGGAGCAGAATCAGCTCGTCAAAAAGCTGAGGAACTAGCAAATAAACGTGAAGAAGAGTTGGCGGGTAGTCGCAAAGAAGCTGCGTCTATCGTAGAAAATGCAAAGGAAACTGCTGAAAAGAACAAATCGCAAATCCTTTCAGATGCCACTCAAGAAGCTGTACGTTTGAAAGAAAAAGCGCAACAAGAAATTGCGCACAACAAAGAAGAAGCATTGAACAGTATCAAAGGCGATGTGGCGGATCTTACTGTGCATCTCGCTGGAAAATTGTTGAGCCAACAGTTAGATGCTGAAGCTCAACGCCAACTGATCGATCGCTATCTTGATGAATTAGGAGAAGCCTAATGGACAAAAAGCAACTGATGGTGATTGAGAAATATACCCAGCCTTTTGTTCAATTGGTCTTTGAAAAAGGAGAACAAGACCTGGTCTTTGAAAAGTTAACCCAAGTCAAGGGTGTTTTTGAGGAAACAGGACTTGCTAACTTCTTAGCTCATATCGGTGTAGAGGATGAAGAGAAAGCAAAAAGTCTACGACTTTTTCAACCCTCGGATTCACAATTACTCGACCATTTGATTGAAGTGGTTATTCTCAATCATCGTGAAGCCTTATTTTATGACATTGTAACGATCTGTTTGGATCAGATCCAACGACTGAGTAATGCTTTCGTCGTGACGGTTACGACAGCTATAGCCTTGGATCCAGCTCAAGAGCAAAAATTGATACCCATTATCGAAAGAAAATTTGGCATTCAGGTTCGCTCAATCCAACAAAAGATCGATCCAGATTTAATTGGTGGCTTTGTCGTGACAGCCAATCATAAAACATTGGATACCAGTCTCAAACACCAATTGCAAGTCATAAAATCTAAATTGAAATAGAAAGTGGTGTGAATTTTGGCGATTAACGCACAAGAAATCAGCGCTTTAATTAAGCAACAAATTGAAAATTTCCAGCCAAACTTTGACGTCACTGAGACAGGTGTTGTAACCTACATTGGTGACGGGATTGCCCGTGCTCATGGTCTTGAAAATGCCATGAGTGGTGAGTTATTGATCTTTGAAAATGGCTCATACGGGATGGCTCAAAACTTGGAAACAACGGATGTCGGGATCATTATTTTGGGTGATTTCACAGATATTCGTGAAGGGGATTCGGTCCGTCGTACGGGTAAAATCATGGAAGTCCCTGCAGGGGATGCCTTGATTGGTCGTGTTGTCAACCCACTTGGTCAACCAGTGGATGGTTTGGGTGAGATTGTGACAGATAAATTCCGTCCAGTTGAAACACCAGCTCCTGGCGTTATGCAACGGAAATCAGTCTCAGAACCACTCCAAACTGGTTTGAAAGCCATTGATGCTTTGGTCCCAATTGGACGTGGTCAACGGGAATTGATTATCGGTGACCGTCAAACAGGGAAAACTTCGATTGCCATTGATACCATCTTGAACCAAAAAGGTCAAGATATGATTTGTATCTACGTGGCAATTGGTCAAAAGGAATCAACGGTTCGTACCCAAGTAGAAACTCTCCGTAAATATGGAGCCATGGATTACACGATTGTCGTGACGGCATCTGCCTCTCAACCTTCCCCATTGCTCTTTATCGCACCTTATGCTGGGGTTGCCATGGCAGAAGAATTCATGTATAACGGTAAACATGTTTTGATTGTCTATGATGATTTGTCAAAACAAGCCGTAGCCTATCGTGAATTGTCCCTTCTTCTTCGTCGTCCACCAGGTCGTGAAGCCTTCCCAGGGGATGTCTTCTATCTTCACAGCCGTTTGTTGGAACGTTCCGCAAAAGTTTCAGATGAATTGGGTGGTGGTTCCATCACTGCGCTTCCAATTATTGAAACCCAAGCAGGGGATATCTCCGCTTATATCGCAACCAACGTGATCTCCATCACTGATGGCCAAATCTTCTTGCAAGATAGTCTGTTCAACTCAGGAATTCGTCCAGCCATCGATGCCGGATCTTCTGTATCCCGGGTAGGTGGATCTGCTCAAATCAAGGCCATGAAGAAGGTTGCCGGTACCCTTCGTATCGACCTCGCTTCCTATCGTGAGTTGGAAGCCTTCACGAAATTTGGTAGTGATTTGGATGCGGCTACTCAAGCTAAGTTGAACCGTGGTCGTCGGACAGTGGAAGTCTTGAAACAACCTGTTCATGAACCATTGACAGTTGAAAAACAAGTGTTAATCTTGTACGCATTGACACATGGTTACTTGGACAGTGTTCCAGTGGATGATATTCTTCGTTTTGAATCAGAATTGTTTGATTATTTTGAAGCCCATCATGCAGGAATTTTTGAAACCATTCGGACAACGCTCGACCTTCCAAATGAAGAAGAACTGGATGCGGCCCTTACTGAATTTGTCAACCAGTCAAATTTCAAATAGAAATAGGAGTGGAAGATGGCAGTTTCATTAAATGATATTAAAAATAAAATTGCATCCACAAAAAACACCAGTCAAATCACCAATGCGATGCAGATGGTGTCCGCTGCCAAACTCGGTAAGTCTGAGCAGGCAGCCAAGGATTTTCAGGTTTATGCTGCTAAGGTTCGTAAGCTCTTAACAGACTTGCTCCATGGCCATGAAACAGAAAATACCAAGTCCCATCCTATGCTTGCGAGCCGTCCAGTCCAAAAGACAGCTTATATTGTGATTACATCAGACCGTGGTTTGGTGGGAGGCTATAATGCTTCTATTTTGAAAACCATGATGGAAATGAAGGAAGAATACCATCCAAATGGAGATGACTTTGAAGTGATCTGTATTGGAAGTGTCGGTGCGGATTTCTTCCGTGCCCGTGGAATTCAGCCGATTTATGAATTGCGTGGCTTGGCGGATCAGCCTAGCTTTAAGGAAGTTCGTAAAATCATTTCAAAAACCGTTCAAATGTACCAAGAAGGCTTGTTTGATGAGTTGTACGTTTGCTACAACCATCATGTCAACAGTTTAACCAGCCAAATGCGGGTGGAGCAAATGCTTCCCATCATTGACTTGGACCCCAATGAAGCCGATGAAGACTATGTCTTAAATTTGGAATTGGAATCCAGTCGTGATGCGATTTTGGACCAATTGCTTCCTCAGTTTGCAGAAAGCATGATCTATGGGGCCATTATTGATGCCAAAACAGCTGAAAATGCTGCAGGTATGATGGCCATGCAAACTGCGACAGACAATGCCAAGAAGGTCATTGACGAATTAACGATTCAATACAACCGTGCTCGTCAGGCTGCGATTACTCAGGAAATTACCGAAATCGTTGCTGGTGCGAGTGCCCTTGAATAGGTGTCGGATACAATTTTTAATACAAAAATAGCTTATTGTTAAGCAGTAGAAATTAGTTAGAATAGGAGAATGACATGAGTTTAGGCAAGATTTCTCAGGTCGTAGGTCCCGTCGTTGACGTTGCCTTTTCCGTAGGAGATAAACTTCCTGAGATCAATAATGCACTTGTAGTCTATAAAAATGACCAACAAAAATCAAAAGTCGTTCTTGAAGTAGCTCTTGAACTTGGTGATGGGGTCGTTCGGACCATTGCCATGGAATCAACCGATGGTTTAACACGTGGAATGGAAGTCTTGGACACTGGTCGTCCAATCTCAGTTCCTGTCGGAAAAGAAACCTTGGGACGTGTCTTCAACGTTCTGGGAGATACCATTGACTTGGATCAACCTTTTGCTGAAGATGCTCCACGTGAATCCATCCACAAAAAAGCCCCATCTTTTGATGAGCTTTCTACTTCAGAAGAAATTCTTGAAACAGGGATCAAAGTCATTGACCTCTTAGCCCCTTATTTGAAAGGTGGGAAGGTCGGCCTCTTCGGTGGTGCCGGAGTTGGGAAGACCGTCTTGATTCAAGAATTGATCCACAACATTGCCCAAGAACACGGTGGTATTTCCGTATTTACAGGTGTTGGGGAACGGACACGTGAAGGGAATGACCTTTACGGAGAAATGAAAGAATCAGGTGTTATCGAAAAGACTGCTATGGTCTTTGGACAAATGAATGAACCACCTGGAGCACGGATGCGTGTGGCTTTGACTGGTTTAACCATTGCGGAATACTTCCGTGACGTGGAAGGCCAAGACGTGTTGCTCTTCATTGACAATATCTTCCGTTTCACCCAAGCCGGATCTGAAGTATCAGCCCTTTTGGGACGGATGCCATCAGCCGTTGGTTACCAACCAACCTTGGCAACTGAAATGGGTCAATTGCAAGAACGGATCACGTCAACCAAGAAAGGTTCTGTTACATCTAAACCAGTCATCTTTGCGCCAGCCGATGACTATACAGACCCAGCGCCAGCAACCGCCTTTGCCCACTTGGATTCAACCACCAACTTGGAACGGAAATTGGTACAATTGGGGATCTACCCTGCGGTGGATCCATTGGCATCAAGCTCTCGTGCCCTTTCTCCAGAAATCGTAGGAGAAGAGCACTATGCCGTAGCTTCTGAGGTCAAACGTGTCCTTCAACGGTACCATGAATTGCAAGATATCATTGCCATCTTGGGGATGGATGAGTTGTCTGATGAGGAAAAAACATTGGTTGCTCGTGCTCGCCGGATCCAATTCTTCTTGTCACAAAACTTCAACGTTGCCGAACAATTTACCGGTCAACCTGGTTCATACGTACCTGTTGCTGAAACTGTTCGTGGCTTTAAAGAAATCTTGGACGGGAAATATGATCATCTTCCTGAAGATGCCTTCCGTGGTGTGGGTTCAATCGAGGATGTCATAGCCAAAGCTGAAAAAATGGGATTCTAAGAAGAGGTGAAAGATGAGTCAAATGAACGTCCAAATCGTGACACCCGATGGACTGGTTTATGATCATCATGCCGCATTTGTATCTGTCAAGACAATTGATGGTGAATTAGGGATTTTACCTCATCATATCAATACCATTGCGGTTTTGGCTGTAGACCAAGTAAAGGTTCGTCGGATAGACGATGACAAACATATTAATTGGATTGCAGTCAATGGTGGGATTATCGAAGTAGCAGACAATGTCATTACCATCGTTGCCGATTCTGCTGAACGCGCTCGAGATATCGATATTAGTCGTGCAGAGCGGGCCAAACTGCGAGCTGAAAAAGCGATTGAAGAAGCCAAAGATCAGCATTCGGTTGATATGGAACGTCGTGCTAAAATTGCTCTTCAACGCGCCATTAACCGGATTAATGTCGGAAATCGTTTATAACATATTCAAAATAAGGTGGAGGTACGTCCTCACCTTATTTTTGTTGGGAGTCAAATTAAAAGAAGAAACTAGAAAGCAAATATGATATAATAGCGATATGATTCAAATGATATTTAATCTTTCCAGCCATTTATTGTTTATCTTTTTTGCCTATTACCTATTGTTGAACCTGGTTCAATGGGAAAAGTTTTTAAAAGTTAGTGCGGAAAATGCGATCAAAATTCGCTTCTTAATTCTGTTGCTCAGCATTGGAATCGGCTATCTAGCCAGCTCATTTTTTATCAGTGTCTATGAGATGAGTCGGCAGATTTTTATTGGCCAATTCTAGCCACATTTTGTCAAAAATATGGTATGATAGAAGTCGTGACTTAAAGGAATTGGAGAAAAATCTCGTATGGAAAAAATAATCATTCATGGTGGGAATAATCGACTAGTTGGAACCGTCAAAATCGAAGGAGCAAAAAACGCTGTCCTTCCGCTTCTTGCTGCAACCGTGCTTGCAAGTGAGGGCGTGACAACCTTAAAAAATGTCCCTGTTTTATCAGATGTCTTCACAATGAACAATGTGGTTCGTGGCTTGAATGCACAGGTGACCTTCAATGAAGAAGAAAATACGGTTGTCGTAGATGCGCAAGAAAAATTATCGGAGGAAGCGCCTTATAAGTATGTGAGCAAGATGCGGGCCTCTATCGTTGTCTTGGGTCCTGTCTTGGCACGCAATGGCCATGCTAAAGTTTCCATGCCTGGAGGCTGTACGATCGGTA
>OBUY01000359.1_pt1 | contig 20027 bp, 10 predicted proteins | sample 1475781 | NCBI WGS metagenome assembly OBUY01 (sample SAMEA2579912, study PRJEB22360) | human gut metagenome | biome: human gut; feature: human-associated habitat; material: faeces | place: Denmark | collected 2008/2010 | reverse complement strand
TTAATACGACCGTATAGGGCGGCCATGCAAAAACATGGCCGCCGACAGATTATTTCACTTCTTTAAAGCCTGCGGCTTTCATCACCAGTTCCATTTGCGCCATAGTGATGCCTTTTTTGGCATCTTCAGCAGAAATGTTGATGCCAGAAATACCCTGCAGGGCTTTAAAATCAACTTTCTCCATATCGATAGTTACGTTTTCCTGTGCGTAAGTATCTGTAAAAGTTAATTTTTCTTCAACGCCAGCAATGTTTTTATATTTTGCGCTTAACGGCTCAAGCGTTTTAGCTGCATCTTCTTTGTTAGCCGCACCGATGGATGCGAACTGAATTTTAGTTTCTGAAGATTGCTTAAGTACCTTGTCGCCTTTGTAGACATAGGTAATGGCAATTTCAGTACCGTTCAGATTGGCACTAAATTCTTTGATTCTTCTTTGTCACCACAGCCAGCGAGAGAGAAAACCAGAACAGATGCAACAACGAGGGAAAACAGCTTGTTGAAAGCCTTCATGTAAAACTCCATTTTATCAAGATCAGAAAACTGGTGACTCTCACCAGGGCGCTATAGAATATTCTTTATACCTCGTCTTGAGCAGTCCGGAAATGGAGTAGAACTCTTAATAAAAAGCATTTTTCCCCCTTGTTGCCCGAGCATCAGTAACAACTGTTCACAGAGTAAAACGCAGTTGTTTAATGTTTCACCCAGAGCCTCTCCCTCTGTAGTACGCAATTGATTCAACAAATGTGCCAGCCGGTAAAAGCCCGCCCCGGTCAACTCATTTACCAGCAAGCCGACCTGACTGATGACACTTTGCCCCTGATAGCGCCAGCCGTTATGTAGCACCTGAATTAATAATGACTGGCAGCGCATCAACAACTGATGAGCGGTGGACGGTACAGGAAGAACGCTGGCGGAAGGTAGCGGTGCCACAGACGCAGTTTCTGCATCCAGCGCCCAGGCGCGAGATTGCGTCATCATCACCCGTGGCTCCAGCGTTAACTGTCCTTCGGTAAAACTGACGAATCCAGAAACCAGACACACGGGATCATCTTGCTGTCGTAACAGGGACGCCATGCGTTCAACGGCAAAGGGTGAGCTGGCAGAGGCTGGCAGTGATAACGTCAGCACATTATCTTCGCCTTCGCCACTGATTACCTGCGCATCCAGTGTCTGGCGGCTGCTGTCCCAGCCAAGTGAAATACACTCAGCCACAGGCAGAATAAATAAATTATCCACCTGATTAAGCGGGCGAACGGAGACTGGCGGGCGCTGGCGTAAGTATTCCCGTAACGCTACGATTCCCGGCTGGCGCAGTGGCGCACTCAGCATTTGCCACGCATCCGGAGACAGTGGAACGACGCTGCTTAAGCGGTTGCGCGTACCTAACAACAGCTCACCTTCGGCACTGCGTTTCGCTGCTTGTGAGACGATTTGCCCTCCCGCCAGCGCCCCTGCCTGAAAGGTAAATAGCCGACGCGTTGCCGCAGGCGCGTTTTCCTGTTCACTTCTCGGCCAACTGCGTGAAAGGTGTAAAATACTACCGGTGTCGGGGTCGGTGAACCAGATCCGTAAACCATACTGTTGGAAGTCTTGCCAGCTACGCATACCTAATGACACCAGCCGCAGATGATCCAGTTTTGCTTCTCCGGCAATCCCTGCGCCAACGACCGTGCGCCACGGCATGGGCGGTACTTCACCGACACAGTCACGTCGTACCATCTCTTGTGCACTGGCTAACCGACTGTTTAATGCTGCAAGCTGGCGCAAACATTCTCCTGCGTGATAGTGGCTGGCGCGGGCGTGGAACGCATCAACGCTGGCACGCAGTTGCCGTAGCGATTCACTTACCCATCGCCAGTTGCAGGCTTCTGCCGCTTGCCGGGCGCGGCTGAATGCTGTCTCGTAATGAATTAACGGCTGGCTGATCCCCCCCAGCCATAACGCGTAACTTAATTGCTGGACATATTTACGACAGGCTTTGCCCTCATCGCTGGCAAATGGATCGTCATTTGATGCGATTTGTTCGCTGCGCATCTGCCAGAGCAAATGAGAAAATTCTGCCTGCTGTGCTTTGGCCTGGACGAATGCCTGCACTGCCAGTACCACGTGTTCGCACAGCGTTCCTTCAATGCAATCACAACGGGCGAAACGAATACTGCTGCGGGAATAAAAACGCACATCGCTCATCGGTAAGCGGGCAGAGGGAATTTCGCCTGGCGCGCAGAACAGTTCAATAGTTATACCTTTGGCGGCGAGGGATTGTGCGCGTTTGTGCGTGGCAGTGGGCAGGGTAGTCAGTTCTTCCAGCCAGATTGCCGGGGGCCATTCCTCTGCTTTTTCCGTGGGCTGAGGGGTAGCACAAAGTCGCTGATAACTTAACACCAACATCACGCGATGGCGGCACATGCCGCTGGCCCCGCAGCTACACTGGGCCTCTTTCAGAGCCTGACCGTTTGCCAGTTGGCTGCGTGTACCGTCACTGAAAGTGGCGATCAGTGTGCCGCTCTCATGGCTAATTTCTGGGATATTGCCATTTTCCAGTTCCTTAAGGCTGCGCTTAACAAAACCGGCATTACTTAACGCTGTCAGTGCCTGTGGCGTCAGTTCTAATAATTCCGGGCGTAGTGAATTCATGACTGAAGATTCTCCGCCAGCCAGGAAGCCAGTTCACCCGGCGTCATGGCAGCTATTTGTGCACCGACATTGACCAATGCCTGGGCCATATCCCGGTCATAACAGGGGGTTGCTGTGCTGTCGAGCGCCGCCAGCCCCAGCACCTTGATGCCGCTTTGAACACACTGCTTCACCTGGTGGATGAGTGATGATGATGTTCCGCCTTCATAAAAATCGCTTACCAGAACAATCACGCTTTTACCTGGTTGTTCAATAAGTTGACGGGCGTACTCCACTGCACTGGCGATATGCGTTCCACCGCCCAGTTGCACTTTCATTAATAACTCTACCGGGTCGGCAACGTCGGCAGTGAGATCTACGACGCTGGTATCAAATGCCACCAGATGGGTGCGAATGCCGGGTAATTGCCATAAACAGGCTGCCATCACTGCTGAGTGGATCACTGAATCAACCATCGATCCGCTTTGATCGACCAGTAAAACCAGTTGCCATTGTTCACTATGGCGCTTAATGCGACTGTTAAAGCGGGGTGATTCGATATACAACTTGCCGCGTTTGGGGGCCCAGTGCTGCAGGTTGGCCCGCAGGGTACTTTTGAAATCGAAATTGCGCGCCAGGGGAATATGCGAGCGGCGACGGCGGTCACGCACACCAGAAAAAGCCTGACGAACTTCTTTGGCCAGCCGCGCCATAATTTCTTCAACAACCTGGTGCACTATCTTGCGAGCGGCTGCCAGCACCTCGGGATTCATCAGATGTTTAGTGTGCAATACGGCGCGTAGCAGGCTTTCGGAAGGTTGCATACGTTCCAGCACTTCAATATTTGTCACCACATCTTCTATGCCGTAGCGCAGCACGGCGTCGCTTTCCAGTCGCTCAATTACCTGCTGTGGGAAGAGCGTGTGAATATCATTGATCCACTCGGGCGTTGTGAGAGTTGAACTGCCCAGCCCTCCGTGCCGTTCACCGCGTTGAATGCGCTCAGGATCGCGCCCGTATAGCCACTCCAGGGCGTGGTCTATCCGTCGGGCGTTGCCATCAAGACCGCAAAGGGTAGTTTCAGCCGCTTCACCAAGAATCAATCGCCAGCGCTGTAGCTCACGGGTAGTCAGAAGGTCGTTCAGTTCAGACATGGAAAACTCCCCAGTGTTGCAGTGACGCCAGTGCCTGCTGTTCCAGTTGTTGATGATGAGCAATGGTTTGCGGTGGACAATGTAACGGCATTTGTAGTGCCGGGACGGGGAGCTGCGGCAGTTGGTAATGCTCAAGCACCTGATGCGCCAGCGCCCCGCGTTCTCGAGGCGGTAGCCAGGCCATCGCTGCACGTAAATCGGGCAGAGCGTTAATAAAATCGGCATCGCTAAGTTGATTCAAATGAGTGCTGAAACCGGCGATAAATGCAGGCTGAGAAGCCAGTTGATGGCGAGCCAGCGCCAGCAAACCATGTAGGGCTTCGCCTGACTCAGTCGGGGATAATTGCGCCAGCATATCCAGTGCGCTTTCGGCACTGGCGTTGGGATGTTCCAGACGCATCAGCGCACCGAGAGCCGCGCCGCGATCCAGCGCCGGGGCATGAATCGTCTGACTGCGGCGCTCCAGTAAGGCCAGGGCGGCGGAAAGCGAAACACCTGGCAGTTGAATGCCACAATGGAGATCGCGCAGGATATGGCACAGCGCCTGCCAGCTATGCAAATGGGCGTGAAATTCTTTTTCGTCCGGCCTGCCGTTGGATTCACATAACCATAACGTTCGATCTATCGCCGCACACAGTGTGGTTTGCAGTATTAGCGCCCCTTGCATACCGCCAGTCTCATCCAGACGCCACAAGGCATAAAGCACTTCCAGCGCCTGGCCCATTTCGGCAAACTGATTTTCCTGGGCGATTAATAATGTGAGTTGCTCCAGTAATTGCTGACTGAAGGACTCCAGACCAGCTAACGCCGCCTGGCTAAGACATGTGGTGATGTTGCCGATTCCTCCTGCGTCCAGCATATCGGCTTCTAATTTATTGCGTGCGGCTTCCAGGAGTGTGGCACCAAAGCAGGCGGCCTCAATCAATGCCGCATGTTGGCTAAGCGGCAGGGTTAATTTCCATTGTTCTTCACCGTTACCCGCAAGCGTCAGTGTACTTCCCTGCTGGCGCACTATCCCCGGGATCTCCAGTATCGCCAGCCGATGCAACACCTGACTTTGTACCAGCCCGCAGGGGGTAAAGCGATTTAACGCCAGGTTGGACGGAAGAGTGATTTCGGTACGTTCCAGTTCAGACGTGACATCTTTTGGCAGCGGCGGTTGTGGCGTGGAGGGGGCTAGTTTACCGAATCTGGCACCCGCTAATGTGTCTATCAACGTTAGCAGAATTGGATCGGTATCGGGATGAATGATCCCGCGATAGCTCCACGGCAACGGCGCGTTTAATGCCTCTTTAATAAGCGATCCGGCTAATGCATCCAGCCAGTCACTGCGTAGCGGCAATCTGTGACCGCGCAATTGTGCCAGTGCCATCGCATGTAGATGCGCGGCAGCCATATCAGCGGTAGATGCGGGTAAGTGGTGCTGGCGCAAACGGGTAAGAATCGTTTTAAGTAACAGCTCACCTGCGCGTTGCAAACCAAATTTCCAGCACCAGTTTTGCCAGACCGGAGCAGGCATTCCTGAAAGGTATCCCGCCAGCACATCAAGGCGCTTTTCACTGTATGGCGTGAGATAACAACCGGTCACTGCATCCGGTAATGAGGGTAGCCTGGGTTTTCTCTCTTCCTGAGAATATTTGCGCCACAATTTTTCCAGTGCAGGGGCATGCCAGCCACCGCAGACGACTAATACATTGCCGTTGTTTTGCTGCATCGCCCAGGCAATCCAGCGGGCCATAAAGGCTTCGCGCTGGCGATTTACCGAATCACCCGCATCATTACCACGAAGTTGCACAAAGTATTGCGCCAGAGCGGATTGAAGTGTGGACTGCTGGCTTTCATCTTCGAACAGGTGATCCCACAGGGTATCGCTGTTATCCATACTGGTAGCGAGTAGCAGTAAGGCCTGATGGTCATTAGCCGCAACAGGTTCATCTTCATCTTCTTCACTCTGTGCCCAGCAAGGTAAATCGATAAACCAGGTTTGTGCCTGGATGCTGCGGGCAGCATGTAGCGCCTGCCACTCAGGTGAAAACTCGGCAAATGGGGTCCAGGCACCGCGCCCTGGGGCAACACCGTCCTGATACTGACAATAACTGTATATGGCTACCGGAAGCTGGTGGACTAAAAACAGTTCATCTACCCGGTCATTAAAATCGGCCGGTCCTTCAATCAACACGTATCGCGGTTGCTTGCTTTCAATTAGCGATTTCACCAGACGGGCGCAGGCCGGACTATGGTGCCGGATGCCGACAATTAACGGCTCACTCATGCATCTTTCCTCACGGCAGGCGGTGGCGAGCCTGGTAATAAGCCTGCCAGTGAGCTTCTTTGTGTGTGGCAACGCGCTGTTCAAAGTAACGGCGCAGACGAGCGCGATCTTCTTCGTTGTCTTTGACGATGGTGCCAGCAATACAGTCCACCAGATCGGCAGGTTCACCCGCGCGATTTGCTAAAAACCAGGCGCGGACGCCCACGGCGTGCGCTACGTTAACGGCTTCGGCGGTGGACATAATGGCCGTCAGGGTATCCATTGACGTTTTCTTCTCACCGTTGGCCCGCAGATCGCGGAACGTGCGTACCAGCAGCTCCAGTACTGCGTCAGGCACCCTATGCGGAATGCCACTATGGGCCAGTAAACGCGCTGACGCACTGGCGACCAGTTCCAGTTCCTGGGCGAAATCCATAATCGGAAAGACGGTTTCAAAATCGAAGCGACGCTTGAGCGCGGCGCTCATTTCATTGACGCCGCGATCGCGGGTATTGGCGGTGGCAATAATGTTAAAGCCTTCGCGAGCATAAAGCTGGCTTTCTTCACCGGCCAGTTCCGGCACCGTCATCACCCGATCAGAAAGCATGCCTAACAGACAGTCCTGCACTTCCAGCGGTGTACGCGTTATCTCTTCAAAACGGACGATTTTGCCATCGCGCATGCCTTGATAAAGCGGAGCCGGGACAAGCGCTTCTGTTGACGGACCGTGGTTGATAAGCAGAGCGTAGTTCCAGCCGTACTTGATTTGGTCTTCGGTGGTTGATGCGCCGCCCTGAATGGTTAAACCGGCATCGCCGCTAATGGCCGTTGCGAGCAATTCAGAAAGGAGAGATTTGGCCGTACCCGGTTCCCCGACCAGCATTAAACCGCGCCCGGTGGCGAGAGTCACTAACATGCGTTCAATAGCAGAAGGGCTTATTACGACTTTACGGCTGATGTTTTTCGTCTCATCACCAAGAATAAAAGCACGCGCTGCAGGCAAACTTAGCTGCCAACCGGGCGGGCAAGGTGCGTTATCATTTTGTTTTAATTTTGCCAGTTCATCGGCGTATAACACAGCAGCAGGCGGACGCTGCAGAAGATTATTCTGCGTTGACATATATTCATCCCTGAAATGTATTAATAAAATAAACGGTATTTTACGCGCAATAAATGTTTAACGCATTAATTGATTGAGTGGAAAATATCAGGAAAGCAGATCACAGTAAATAAAAGAACCTGCTGGTGAGGCAGGTTCTTTTATTTACTACTTTGACGCTAAGTTACTGATTATGCAATATTTCGCACCAACGAATAAATTATAATCATATCCACACTCCATTGCAATTCAGTGAATGATATTTATAATCCTGCCCGTTGGGAGGTTGTGCCGGATCGGACCAATTTTAAGTCCTGGCTGCCGAACGGGTGGTGCCGCAGGCGGTGCCCTGATCCGGAGAGCAACGTTTCGTACCAACATACGTAAACCAGTATCGACAGGCAGTGTAAGGGTAAGGTGCTGGTGTTGCGCTCCTTAATAAGGAGAGCGGATGGACACGCTGACACAAAAGTTAACCGTGCTTATTGCCGTACTGGAGTTATTAGTGGTTCTGTTACGGTTGATTGATTTGTTGAAGTAACGGGAAAATTGAAACGCATCTAAGGGGGAATACCGCTTCCTCCTTTAATAAACTATTATTCTATTTACTGGTTGAATATATTCTATAGTTCACCATTAAAAATTTCCATTATAGTTTCTGGTGATTTACCTCGTAATTTTCGCTCATCAATAAACTCATCTCTTATATAAATCAACGCATCATTTATTAGCGGGTCTGCATCTTCTTGTTCACGTTGGTTAAATATTGGACGTAGCCGGAATCGTTCCAGTCGATAGACCGTTCCAGTAAATAATTTAGCGTATTTATGGATTTCAAGTCGGAAGGAAAAGGGTTCTTCAGGATCAATAATCTGATAGTCGTAAATAGCGACCAGTTCACTTTGCACGATCATGGATTTTCTCAGTTGTCAGACAGCGGGCAGTTCTGTTACTACCCGCTGTGTGTTAGTGGAAAATGGCGTCTGGAGTACTTAACGCCTCACTCAAATCAAACACATCGAGTTCAGCAAAAGTGACAGATTGATTGTCACGATACACTCGAAGAGAACGGAAGCCCATTAGCGCTTTGCTATCAACATTGTAGTGGTTAAAACCGGGTGAAAACTTAAGGACCAGCCGGTTCTCGCCCAGGTCATAGACAAATGCGTCCTCATAGCCTGACTCCCAGCCTTTGTAGCGCATTCCCATAAGTTGCCCAACGGTAGCGGATTTACCTTCCCAGCGAGTCAGGCCGTTACTGGTTGACTCGTCAGGAGTGAGCAGTACCGTGCGCCGCGCCAACTGGCGAAAAGGCGGCATAATTTCGTAGTCGGCAAAAAGTTGTTCAAATTCACCACGCATTTCTGCTGACATTTCTAACGGATGCGCAATGCCAATCAGAGCGTCCGCAGGCAGGTCAATTGGCTCATCTTGTGCATTGCAGAATTCCCCCTCTGCGGCCACACGAAAGGCGTTGAGTAAATGTCGCGGTTCATTTGCCAGATAAACGCCCCATATCAGTCGCTGGCTAACCAGGCGAGTAAATGGATGATTAACAAAGAGAGAATGAAAATCTGCCAGCGGCCAGCGTCGGGTGGTGCGCAGGGCAGTTTCAAGACGCGGGAGCAGGTTTTTGCTCACCTGAGTGGCATCTTTTTTTAGCCCTTTTAATCGGGCCAGTGCCTCGGGCGCTTTCAGTTGATCGTCATCGGCTCGCAACCGGGGAACACTTTTCTGGCGAACGTTTTGCTGATCGTAGACAACTGGGTTGAGGTTTTCATCGAAGCGAACGGTAAACAGCCGTGGACCAAAATCAAAAATCAACGCCTGCGGGTCATCAAGGCCCAGTGTTGGGACTAATCTGTCCGCTAACTCTTCCTCGCTTAACCCGCGATTTTCTGCGACCAACTGGAGATACTCCACCGCATTTTCACGTAAAGGGCGCGATTTCGCTCGTTGCGAAATATGGTGCAGTTGTATCAGCGCCATATCATTATTCATCAGGGTAAGTATGTTCAGGCCACTGACAGCACGGGCAGATTTTCCTTCCTGTGGCCAGGTGAGGATCTGCGTCGCCAGATCCCGTGCCGTGCTTTCGTCGCCAAAGAGACTTAACGCCAGAAATGCCCAGTTGTCTTTTGCGGGGGCTCCAGCCTGTTGCCAGGCGGTAAACAGATCCCAGGCAAAAGCGGCCAGCGTTTGCGGTTGACAGAACGTTTTCAATTGTTCCAGTCCGCTATAAAAACGCCCACCCTGAGTAAAGCGCAGCATTTCGCCAATAATTTCCAGAGCATCATCGGTAACAAGCTGATTATTATTGATAAGCCGTGGCCTGCGCCACATTGTCGGATGCCAGAAATCAGGGGCTTTCGGAATGCGTGGTGGGTAAATTTCCAGTGGGTTCTGTATAAGCAATTGCTCCAGGGCAGGCCACACATCAGCACGCTGCCAGCGGTTTGCCACGGTTTGCAGTAATTCTCCATGTCCCTGTGCATACAGTAAACGCAGGGCAAGTAATGCGGCTTCGCGGTTGTCGCCGGGCTTGGTGAAGACGAGAGGAATAAGTGCGGTAGCCGTATGTTCTGGCCATTGTAAAATCCACTGGCGTGCCAGATTACGCTGAGTGGTAAAACGGTGCCAGACGCGAGCAACGGGTAGCGCCAGTTCGGTAGCGCCGAAATTTAAAATTAACGGAAATGTTTCTTTTGGACGATGTGAAAAAGCCAACAACAGGCCGGGTAATGCATCCAAACCGAGGATGCTGAGAAAATAGTTTTCACCCGCGAACAGATGCTTTTTCTCATTGATACGCAGCCAGAAAGTCACTGCCATCTCACGCGGAAGCAGTGCCAATAAATACAGATTCCAGACACTCTTTTCCTGATGATAAGGCGAATGATTGTCCTTTTCCCAGATGTCAATTAACGTTTCAACGTCGCCGCTGCGAAGCGCCTGTTCTGCTGATTTTGCTTCCGGAGAATGCCAGCCATTGTTGATTTCCTCGACTCTGCCCTGGTAGTAATGCCACTGAAGTACTAATGATTCGCGTGCTGCATCCAGTTTGCCGGGCAGTATATAATTCAGGAACAGCCATACATCATCCCCAAAACCCAGCTCCTGTAGTACAACCCGACTACTTTTTCGTTCCATGCGTTCCGCAAGTGATTCCGTGCTGAAATAACGGGCAGACTCTGTGGTGGCAAGCCTCTCTTGCTCGCCCGGTTGCCAGTAAACTTGTGACGTTAATTCGAGCGGAACCAAATCAAGACGTGGTTGCGGCGATTTTTTCTTACTACGCCACGGAGGTGAAACCAAAATTTCAGGCAGAGCACTGCTATTAGGGCTATCAATGGCAGATTTCGGCGGCACGGATAAAAAACTATTCAGCACGGTTTGTGCTTTTGTACTTAGCCTGGGCTTCACTTCATCTGCCAGTTGTGGCTGCGATGTAATCAATGTTTGCAACAGATTACGCCAGTATTGATCACGTGCTTTTTGCTGTGCGGGCAGTTTTTTGTCTTCAATAATCGGATAACCGGGGCGAGCAGGTGGTGCTTCCAGCGCGATAAGTTCTGCCAGTGCAGTGAGCGTTGCATGGGGGAAATTTTTACTGTATTTGGCAACACGCTGCAGGCTGGGTTTATTTTTATCAGCCACCAGTAGCAAGATGCGGATGACCAGCGGGTGGTTTATTTGTACCAGCAGGCTGCCACAGTCTTCTTTATGAGCATACATCGCCAGGCGGGGAACGGCTACAATTCCCTGTTCGCGTAAAAGGGCCGCGCAGGCAGCGTAACCGAAGTGGTTTTCATGCGACATATAACTGGCTTCACGATCGCTAAATACGTCCAGGCTCCAGTATCGTTCGAGTTTTTTTACCGCCGTATTATCAGTAGCAACGACCTTTAACCACTCCTTTGAGTAAAAACTCGTTGATGGGCTTTCAAGGCTGGCAAGCTCATTCGCTATATCTGGTTTTTCCGGAAGCAGCAGCGCAATAAAAGGGCGGCGAACTATGGGGATCTCTGGCAGTGCGGCAATGAGTTTGTCGGCACAACGCTGCCAGCAATTTTCCTCTGCCAGTGAAAGATGTTTACGCAGACGAAAATCGAAATTGCTATAAGTCTCTGAGCGATAGCCATAGCCCGTATTCTCGTTCGGTGTCATTAAACACACTGTTGATGGATCAGCATGATAACTCTGTACAATGAACTGACGCGCTATCACCACATCCGTCGCATATTCCAGCCCATATTTTTGCACGATTTCATCAAGTAATTGCTGGCTATCATTTTTCTCGATACAGATCAGAGCCGCCATTGTGCGGGCTGGGATTGACGGTTTATGCTCACCAATCAAATTGATCGCCTGCTGGATGGCGGACTGCCACTCCAGTGAACATTTATCGTAATGCCAGGTGATATTTTGCTTCTTGCCTGCTTGTTGTAGTAATTCATCTCCTAATGTCTGAATGAGACTTTCAGTGACAGCGGGCACCGGTTCGCCCGGCCAGCGGCGATGGCTTAGCGGCGTTTTGCCTTTTTTAAATTTCAGTTCCAGTTGCGCGTCGTCCGCCAGCCACAGTAATTCCTTGTTCATGTTCTTTCCTTATTCAAACAGTGCTTCGATGTCGTTAATCAACTCGCTGGCGGTGATGGCATCGAGCACGGAGAACAGTGCTTCCTGTGCAGAATTTCTTCCCCAGCCATAACTCTCTGCTTTTCCATCCCATAACCATAATTTGCTTAAGAGTTGCTCAGAGCTGAGTTCGACTGGCGACATGCCTACAGCAAAACCTTCATCGATTTCCATGATTAACGACCAGCGGCCCAGAGGTTTGATCATCCAGCCGATCCAGCCTGCATCCTGCGGTTCGCCACGCAACCAGCCTTTATTTGCCAGCCCCATCACCCGACCGCTCGGGCATTTTCTGCCTGTCCAGCGGGTCAGTTCGCTGGCATTGCGTTCGGCTTCTGTCAGGGTGTAACTGTTACGATCAAGCTGGCGGAATGGCGGTAACAGTTCGTAGTCGGCAAAAAGCTGACCAAAAGCGGCGACATCCGTCGGTGATATTTCCAGAACGTGAGGGATACCAATCGCTATATCACCTTCTGGGAGAGTGAAGAGATCATCGTCAGCGGTGCTGTAGCTGTTATCTTCCGCCACGCGGAAACAGGCCTGCAACTGGTTGTCGGTGTTATACGCGCCCCAAATCAGGCGACGGGTTAGGTGGCGAACCAGCGGATGCTCAACCAGGAAGAGTTGAAAGTTTTCCGCTGCCCAGCGGCGGCGCAGGCACATGGCTGATTCCAGCCTTGCTACCTGTTGAGCGGCGACGGTACGGGCATCTTTTTTCAGCAGTTTAAAGCGGTTAACGGCATCGGCAGCCAGCGTTTTATCATCGCTTTTGTTCGGTTTGGGCAGGTCTTTCAGGCGGCTGCCAGACGCATCGCGCACAAACGGTTTTAGGGTTTCATCAAAGCTGACGGTGAACTGACGCGAGCCGAAATCCAGCAGCAGGGAGCCGTTATCATCCAGCCCCAAATCCGGGGCTAACCGGTCTTCAAGTTCTGCTACCGTCAGTTCGCGGCTTTCGGCAATGCTGGCAATTTTTTCTTTTGCCCGCTCCTGTAATGCTTTGAATTTCAGCTTCTGGGCGATACCGTTAAGTTGCATCAGGGCAATGTCACTGCCGATAGCGGCGAGAATATCCAGCCCGACGGTGGCGCGTTTATGCTGGGATTCGCCAGGCCAGACGCGAATAAGTGGCGTTAGTTTGCGGGCGGTGTCATCGTTACCGAGAACACCTAACGCACTGAATGCCCAACTCTCTTTCGACGGCGCGCCAGCAGTCTGCCAGGCGATAAACAGATCCCAGGCAAATTCAGCCAGTGAGTCTGGGGTACAGGCATCTTTCACCTGTAATAATCCCGGATACAGTGCTTCTTCCTGAGGGAAGCGAAGCATTTCACCGAGGTGGAGGAGGGCGTTATCTGGTAATATCTTGCTACTATTTTTTAGTACCGGGCGTGTCCATAACGAAGGTTGATAAAATAGCGGTAAAGAGGGAATTTTCGCCGGGTATTTAGCCAAAGGACTGTTGTCGTCATTTTTATTTCGAACCACCCACGGCGGCGAGACTAACACCGTTGGCAGAATTTCTGAGTTTGCGAAATCTTCATCGCGACTATTCAGCAATTGTTGGCATTGATGTACTAATTTCGCAGCTTGTGACGATAGCCATTGGCCTAATTTTTCGACCAATAAAGGATTTGCATTAAGTAGTGAAACCAGCAAAGTATGTTTACGTTGATCGTCATTTTTTATTAATGCTTCGGCTAATGCCGCTATTGTGGCAGAAGGAAAACTTTCGGCACTTTTTATCAGTCGGTCATAACAACGTTTATTATAATCTGCGGCGTCTATGAGTCCCGTAACAGCCAGCGGATGATTGATACATTTCAGTACGTCACCGCAATTATCTTCTCCAGCATAGGGAAGCAGGCGAGTAAGAGCCTTGATGCCTTGTTCTCGCAGTACAGTGGCAGACCAACTTCTTCCAAATACATTAGTATCCTGATATGGCTCTAATATTTCCAGTATTTGTGGATCTGTCGCTACAAGTTTTAACATTTCCAGTTGTGGAATGTTCATCACTTGATGCAACTGGCGTGCGATATCATGGGCCACTTCGGGTATTTCAGGTATTAAAATGGCAATTAACGGCTGGCGATAGAGTGATATATGCGGCAACGCAACGAGTAATTTGGCAATGCAATTTTGCCAGATTTCCTCTTCAGTCAGCGATAAATGTTTACGCAGACGTAAACTAAAGTTGTCTCTATTCCTTCTATAGTTATTCTGGCTGTAATCTGAATTATTAATAAAGAAGGTCAAATGTTCCTTTTTATAATCAAAATCGAAATCAATTTGCCACCAGTAGATGACAGTTTCAGTTGCGTATTCAATACCGAAGGTGCTTACAATTTCATCCAACAACTCGGATGAGGTTTCATCATTCCAGCTTTGACAAAAACAAATTTCCAGTAAGGTAAGTACAGCCATAGTACGTGCAGACATCTCAGGCTTTCGTGCATTAATTAAGCTGATTGCCTGACTGATGGCATTACTCCATTCATCGGAGCATGAGCTGTAATCGAAAGTCAGATTCTTATAATAGTTGTAGGTTCGATTTGCCAGCCGAGAAATTAAATTTTGTTTCTCAGGTTGGGTTGGTTTTTTTACCGGATCTCCCGGCCAAAGGCGGTGGCTGAGAGCATAGCGAGCAATATTTGGGGGAAGAATAATGGGATCGTTGTCTGCTAACCAGGGAAAATTGTTCGCCGCTACCTGATGATCATTTATGGTGTCTTCCTGTTTTTTCGCTGCGACAGATTCTTTTTTCACTGACACCGCTGTTAATTTAGCATTTGTCTCCGCTTGTTCCACGTATCCCTTTTTTGTTTTCTCCGCAATCAGTTTCAGCTCTGCCTTTTCCGCCGCCGCAGCGTCCGCAAAGTTTTTGACCTGGCTTTGCCCGTTGGTGCCGACCTTACCCCAACTGATATGCAACTCGTTGCCTTGCTGCTCAACCGCCCAGAATTTATGTGATTTTTCGTCCTGATAAATATAGGTTTTCATTGCAAAGTCCTTTTAATCAAACAGTGATTCAATATCGTTAATCAGTTCGCTGGCGGTGATGGCATCAAGCGTGGAGAACGTGAGCGAGGGCTGTGTACTGTAGCGTTCCCCTGGTGAAGTCATTTTTACGCTTTCAACAGGTAGCAGGTCGCCATATCCCGTTTCGCCGTAAATCAATGAAAAAGGTTCTGTTTCAAGTTCGAGATCGCCATAAGGAGTAGATTTGCGCATCGCATAAACACTGCCGCTTTCTTCCAGACGTTGCCAGCCTCGGCGTTCCAGTCCGACAATGCGCCCGGCCTGGCAAAGCCGTCCGCCCCAGCGCGTCAGTTCGTGGGCGCTACGTTCATTATCAGCAAGACGATAATTACCACGATCGAGCTGTTGGAAGGGGGGAAGCAGTTCGTAATCAGCGTAAATTTGTCTGAATGCAGCGGCGGATTCAGCGGGAATTTCCAGCACATGCGGAATACCGATGTTTCCTGCTGGCAGCGTGAATAGCTCATCTTGTGCATCGCTGTAGGTGCTGTCTTCTGCCACGCGGAAACAGGCTATAAGGGTGTTTTCATCGTTATATACTCCCCATAACAGCCGTCGGGTTAAGTGACACATCAGCGGATGTTCCACCAGAAAGAGACGGAACTGCTCTGCCGTCCAGCGTCTGCACTGGCACATGGCTTGTTCCAGACGGGTAATTTGCTGGCTGGCGATAGCACGAACATCTTTTTTCAACTGTTTGAAGAGGATAACTGCGTCAGTTGACAGTGTTTTATCATCACTCTGGTTGGGTTTAGGTAAATCTTTCAGAACTTTGTCGTTTTCGTCGCGCACGACGGGTTTTAAGGTTTCATCAAAACCAACGGTGAATTGGCGTGAGCCGAAATCCAGTGTCAGCGAGCCGTTGATATCAAGCCCTAAATCCGGTGCCAGGCGGTCTTCCAGTTCGGCCATTGTCAGTCCGCGATTTTCAGCGACCATGTTGATTTTGTCGCTGGCATGTTCCTGTAATGCAACGAATTTAATCTTTTGCGCAATACCATTAAGCAACATCAGCGCAATATCGCTACCGATATTGGCTAGCACATCCAAACCATAAACAGCTCTTTTATGCTGGGATTCACCCGGCCAGGCGCGGATGAGCGGGGTTAGTTTACGCGCGGTGTCGTCATTGCCTAAAATCCCCAGCGAGGTAAATGCCCAGTTTTCTTTTGCGGGTGCGCCAGCTTCTGTCCATGCCGTGTAGAGATCCCAGCCAAAGTCAGCCAGTGATTCGCGGGTGAAGGTTTCTTTGATGATCGCCAGCCCAGCGTAGGGGGTAATGTCGCGAGGAAAGCTCAACATTGTGCCGAGGTGGCGCATAGCGTCATCTGGCAGAGGCAGGTTGTTACTTTTAAGCCGTGGTCTGCGCCATAAGGTGAACTGATAAAAGCCGGGCAGTGGGGCGATTTTTGCGGGATATTCTTCCAGCGGGTCGCAATCAAATAATGTTGCCAGCGCAGCTAAAACATCAGGTTGATTATACCCCTGGGCGATTTCCTCAATCGTTTCTCGCTGGTTTAATTTCACCAGCAGGCGGAGCGCCTGGCGGGCACAATCACGATCTTTTCCTTGTTTGCCCAGTGCCACAGGAAGTAGCCCGGCGGTGGCATGGCGTGGGTAATCCGTTAGCCAGTTTCGCGCATCTTCATAAGACATTTTTTTCTGGAGTCGTTGCGCCATTGGCAATGCCAGTTCACTGACACCAAGGAAGAGGGTGAATATCCACAACCGTTGTGGCTCACGTTGCACGCAGGTCATAAATGCAGGAATGGCGGCGCTACCAAAAATTGCCAGAATATCCAGTTCCCCTTTGAATCTCTCTTCATTGATAATCTTGTTGAGAAATTCAATAGACTGCTTACCTGGTAAGTAACAGAGGGCATAAAGGTGCCAGGCATTCCAGGAATGCCAGTGATCGCTGTGTTGGTTGTGATAACGTGTAAATTCCTCTTTCAGCGCCGGAAAGTCGAATCGAAGCAGGGCATCGATGGCGCTTTGGGGGGGCGGAATTTTTTCATACTTTCCTTCGCCTTCACCTTTCATCCATTCATCAAAACCCAGACACCACAGAATTTGCTGTTCTGGCGTAAGGGGAACTAAGTGTGTCTCCCAGCTTGCTTTTTCCATCGGCGGCATGTCGGTAAACAATGTTTGTTTTGTTGCCTGCTGTTGGGCTATTTGCTGGAAGCGGGTGACAAGGTAAGTACGGGTCAGTTTTTTGGTAATCTCTGGAGTGATATCCGAAACAGAAGGAACTGGAAGCACAGGAAGATTAAACGCCTGTGTATTTTTCTCTTTGGTCATCCACGGTGGTGAAACAAACAGCTCCGGCAACATATCCGCAGTGGCATATTCACATTCATCAGTCACAGGTTGCGGACGACATTCAGATAATATGCCTGCTGCTTTAGCATTAACCCAGGGAATAACGTCACATACCAACTCTGGCGTGGCGGTAATCAGTTTGACAAGTGCGTTACGCCACTGTGCATCTTCATGTATTGCCAGTAAAGTTGCATAAGCGGCAATAGCCGCAGCGGGATGTTTTTGGCAGGCTTTGCTTAAGTATTCCTGGTGCTTTTTCTTGCCAATTACACCAAGGATCAGAATTTGAATCGCATCCGGGTGATTCGTTTTCCATAACCATTTGACAAGATCTTCAGTCTCGCTGATGCGCTCGAAGAGATAAGTGGGATTGTCAGAATGGTCTTCCGTTAACTCAAGAAGTATCCGGCTTACACCGCATATCCCATGATTTGCCAGCAACATTGCCAGGTAAGCGCGAAAATCACGATACAACGGTGGGAAGTCGTATTTTTCCGCTGTGCTCAGAGCTGCATTATCGGTTACCACCAGTCTTAACCAGGTCATTGCCGGAACGTTTTGATCTACATAACGTAGCGCCATAGCATTGGCGATATCCGGTCGTTCAGGGATCAGTAGCGCCGCAAAAGGTTGCCGTGCCGGGGAGAGCGAGGGAATGGCGGTAAGTACTTTATCTACACAGCGTTGCCACTCATCTTCTGAAGCGAGTGAAAGATAATGGCATAGACGCTGATGCCAGTCTGGTCGAGATTCAATTTCGAGATCAGGAGCAATATCTGTTGTCACATTTACTTCATACTCTCTTGATAATTCATTAGATATTGCAATTAGTTGCAAAGACAGGATGGCGATCTCAACAGTAGTTTCCAGACCACGGTGAACGACTAAGTCATCAACAAGTTCATCTGCAAAATAAGAGTGCCAGAAGCGCCAGAGCAATGCGGCATCGGATTGCAAGCTCCCTGAGTTTTGGTTTTGCTGGATTCGCATTTGTAACTCAGCAAATGCCTGCTGCCAGTTTTCAGGATAAGAAGTGTACCGTTTATAGGGAAGATACATATTGGTGTTATCTGCGATGCGCTTCCATATTTCACCATCTTTATACAGGTAACCGATTTCTCTCGGCCTGCGGCGATGAGGAAAAGCAAATCGATTAATATCGTCAGTTACCGGAATCGTCGCATCATCAGCAAGCCAGGGGCATTTATTCTTATTTACAGGAGGAGTTTCAACTTCAGGAGTGACTCTGGCTTTGGTGGCTGGCGGGAGATTCACATTTGCCGAAGCGTCTTCCACATAGCCTTTTTTCGTTTTCTCCGCAATCAGCTTCAGCTCCGCTTTTTCCGCTGCTGCAGCGTCCGCAAAGTTTTTTACCTGGCTTTGTCCGTTGGTGCCAACTTTGCCCCAACTGATATGCAGCTCGTTGCCATGCGGCTCCACCATCCAGAATTTATGTGATTTTTCGTCCTGATAGATAAACTGTCTCATTCTGCATCCCTGTATTTTTATCCAGTTGAATACAGATGCTAACAGTATTTATGTAGGTTAGAGAGAGACGAAATCGCAAGAAAACAACTTTAGGAATTTATAAAGAAAAGGCGCTGTCGATGCAGCGCCTTGAAGGGGAATTATTTCACCTGATGACCCGGTTTAGCACCGGCATCCGGGCTTAACAGGAAGATATCTTTCCCGCCAGGACCGGCAGCCATCACCATGCCTTCGGAGATACCGAAGCGCATCTTACGCGGCGCCAGGTTAGCCACCATAATGGTGTGACGACCAATCAACGCTTGTGGGTCTGGATAAGCAGAACGAATGCCGGAGAAGACATTGCGTTTTTCACCGCCGAGATCCAGCGTCAGGCGCAGCAGCTTGTCAGAACCTTCAACAAACTCTGCGTTTTCGATCAGCGCCACGCGCAGGTCAACTTTGGCGAAGTCATCAAAGGTGATGGTTTCCTGAATCGGATCGTCTGCCAGCGGGCCAGTAACTGGCGCGGCGGTGGCTTTCACTTCTTCTTTGGATGCTTCCACCAGTGCTTCAACCTGCTTCATGTCGATGCGGTTATACAGTGCTTTGAACGGATTCACTTTATGCGCCAGCAGCGGTTGCTGGATACCATCCCAGGTCAGTTCCGTATTCAGGAACGCTTCCGCACGTTCAGTCAGTTTCGGCAGAACCGGCTTCAGATACGTCATCAGCACACGGAACAGGTTAATACCCATCGAGCAAATCGCCTGCAGGTCAGCATCGCGGCCTTCCTGTTTCGCCACCACCCACGGAGCCTGCTCGTCAACATAGCGGTTAGCCAGGTCAGCCAGCGCCATGATTTCGCGCACAGCTTTACCAAATTCGCGGCTTTCCCACGCTTCGCCAATAACTTCAGCGGCATCGGTAAAGGTTTTGTACAACTGCGGGTCAGCCAGCTCGCTTGCCAGTACGCCGTCAAAACGCTTGTTAATGAAGCCCGCGTTACGGGAGGCCAGGTTAACCACTTTGTTAACGATATCGGCATTCACACGCTGAACAAAATCTTCCAGGTTCAGGTCGATATCATCGATGCGTGAAGAGAGCTTCGCGGTGTAGTAGTAGCGCAGGCTGTCAGCGTCAAAGTGATTCAGCCAGGTGCTGGCTTTAATGAACGTGCCGCGAGATTTGGACATCTTCGCGCCGTTCACCGTCACATAGCCGTGAACAAACAGGTTGGTCGGCTTGCGGAAGTTGCTGCCTTCCAGCATGGCTGGCCAGAACAGGCTGTGGAAGTAAACGATATCTTTACCGATGAAGTGGTACAGCTCGGCGGTGGAATCCTTCTTCCAGTATTCATCGAAGCTGGTGGTATCGCCGCGCTTGTCGCACAGATTCTTGAAGGAACCCATGTAGCCAATCGGCGCATCCAGCCAGA
>OBUY01000357.1_pt1 | contig 20065 bp, 13 predicted proteins | sample 1475781 | NCBI WGS metagenome assembly OBUY01 (sample SAMEA2579912, study PRJEB22360) | human gut metagenome | biome: human gut; feature: human-associated habitat; material: faeces | place: Denmark | collected 2008/2010 | reverse complement strand
TGCTGACTTGCTGGTTGAGGCAGATTGTGACGCTACCTTAGATGCTGACTCGCTCACTGAGTTGCTGGTTGAAGCTGCTGACTCACTTGCTGACTTGCTAGTTGAGGCAGATTGTGACGCAACTTTAGATGCAGACTCGCTTGCTGAGTTACTTGTTGAAGCAGATTGTGACGCTACCTTAGATGCAGACTCACTTGCTGACTTGCTGGTTGAAGCAGATTGTGACGCTACCTTAGATGCTGATTCACTTGCTGACTTGCTGGTTGAGGCAGATTGTGACGCTACCTTAGATGCTGACTCGCTTGCTGAGTTACTTGTTGAAGCCGATTGTGACGCTACCTTAGATGCTGATTCACTTGCTGACTTGCTGGTTGAAGCTGATTGTGACGCTACCTTAGAGGCTGATTCACTTACTGACTTGCTGGTTGAAGCAGATTGTGACGCTACCTTAGATGCTGACTCACTTGCTGACTTGCTGGTTGAGGCAGATTGTGACGCTACCTTAGATGCTGACTCACTTGCTGACTTGCTGGTTGAGGCAGATTGTGACGCTACCTTAGATGCTGACTCACTTGCTGACTTGCTGGTTGAAGCTGATTGTGACGCTACCTTAGATGCAGATTCGCTTGCTAACTTGCTGGTTGAGGCAGATTGTGACGAAAGCTTAGATGCTGACAAGCTCACTGAGTTGCTTGCTGAGGCTGACTCTGAGGCTTTCTTAGCTGCTGATTCACTTACTGACTTGCTGGTTGAAGCCGATTGTGAGTAAGCAAGAGAAGCTGATCGGCTAGTTGAAGTACTTGCAGACGTTGATTTGTAAATCGAGTCTGATACAGTTGGTGTCACTGTATTCGTTGTACCATCTTTATAAGTAATGGTTACAGTTCTTCCATCTGGAGATATTCTATATCCAGCATCTCCCGCTTTAATACGATTTGCAACTTCAGGGTTTGAAGCTCTCACCGCAGCAATAACAGCTCTCTTATCGTCTTCAGTCAAGGTAGTTGCATTGGTTACTTGCACTGTCGGAGGTGTAACAGCTGGGAATTTATCTTTCAACTGACCTTGCGCAAGTCTAAGATTATTTCCTTCAGACCAATTGTTTGAAAGATCTCTAACTATAACCGATCGTTTAATCCGATTTCCACCACTATATGACAAATCTGATCTAATGTTACCTTGACTCTCACCAGTGTCAATGGTGTAAGGATTAGCCTCTGTAGCTACCGTAGGAGTATAATTGAGATTGGTTAGAGTTGCCCTTCCCCAACCATCATCAAGTATATTCCCGCTGGCAATAGTAGTGCTACCATTGCTGTCACCTATTTTCACTTCAGTTTTGTCAATCTTTCCACTGTTATCACTAAATTTAGTAATAAAGCGCAGTTGATCACCTGAATAGAAAATATATTTCTTCCTAACACCATCTTCAATTTCGAATGGAACGTCTTCCCACTGACCAGTTCTATCATTTTTTACTTGCACAGTTGTCGTAGCAACAGGTTTAACTGTGTCACGAACCGTGAAGGTTACAGGTACTTCATCTGTTGAACCATCTGGATATGTTACTACTACTGTACGTGTTACTTGATTATTGTTAACAGTTGGAGTTTCTCCGGCTTTCCATGCGTAAGTCGTTGTTGTTCCTGCTGTTGTACCTGTAGTTGGTAAAGCAGTTCTGTTCGCAATATAAAACTCTGGTGAATCTGAATCATATACTGTTGATCCATCAGCAGTTAAGTATACTCTAGCATTTGTCGCAGCTTCTGGAGCATACTTATCAGACTGCTTACGGAACTCAATCTGGATATTGGCGTTATTAGCAGCGGTATTGGCTCCATTGTTATTCGTTAAGTTCGATCGATCATATCCACTAATATAACGTGACCAGGTATTACTGCTAGGATTACTACTAAATGGCTGATTTTTACCTACATGACCTGAAATAGTTACCTTGTACGGATTAGTAGCTGTCGCATTTCCATCTTGTCCCAAATTATTAGATTTATTGGTAAAATTGATACTTGTTCCATTACCAGAAATGTTAGCACCATTAACCTCAAAATCAGATTGTGGAAGTCCAGTTTGGGAATCACTTCTTACCTTAATCTTATCCAAGCGACCGCTGTTATCTGTCAAGTTGACATCAACACTAAAGTCTTCTTCACGATAAACGATAATCTTACGTGGATTAGTGTTGTCGATTACCGCATTACTAATCGGTGTTAAACTAGTAATTTGTGGTGCAACTGTATCCGGTGTTTGAGCTGTTCCAGTAGCTGTCGCTCCATCAGAGTTGAAGTTATAGCCTGTGGCTGTAACAGTACTTTGATCTTTAACTGTTGGTTCCGTAATAGAAACCACACCAGTACTTGCATCAACCGTTACTCCTGATGGAAGTGTATCTGGCGTTTGCCACTGAGTTCCAACTTTGTTTACGCTGATATTAGTAGCAGTAGTACTATTTGTAGGTGTGTAAGCGACCTTAAGTCGATCCGTATTTGCCTGTGGAGTAATTGTGACACTACCATCAATCGGTGTGCTAATTTGAGGAGCTGCAGGTGGATTTTCTCTTGCGACATTTTCAAAGAAGACTTCTTTGGTATCGATAGAGTCTTGTCCTTCATTATCTTTATAGACAACTTGGACTTCTTTTGTCAATCCAACTTTACCACTTGTAATGGTTGCACCGGTCAAACCATGACTGTTCAAAACTTCTTGTTTTTCAGCTTCTGTTAGGCTTGTGCCCAATCTGCTCTTGTCTATTGTTGCAGGCAAGGTTAGGTAGACTGTCTTCCCATTATAAGTCGCTTTTACAGCCATGCCTTCATGGTCACCTGTACCAAACTCTGTAGCATTTCCTACCCAGTTTACAGAAGCGACGCGCAAGTTCGCAAGATTATTACTTTGTCCAGAAGCAACAAGGTTCGTATTTGGTAGAACGTCTGCCCCACTATTGTTTTGGTTTACTTGTGTTTTATAATCGCCCATATCAGCCGGCATCGCAAATCTATCAACAGTTGACGATACATTGGTAAAGCCTTGGATTACGGATGCCGCAGAAGGGATAGGCGTCCCTTTGGCGATTTGACCTGCAGTACGTCCTTCATTAATGACAGGTTCATAGATATCTGACTGGGTGACAATACGGAAAGGAAGGTCGTAGACCCCAGCACCTTTAATATTCGCTTTTAGATTGTAGCTCCCTTTTGAAAGTTTAATACCGCTTCGTAGGTTAGCCAAAATCTGAACTTCATTACTATTTTCACTACGTCCATCAATACTATAGCTTACTGTTGGATTACGTAATTCCGTTTTTTGTCCCGTTAATCGATCATAAACAGTTGCAATTGTGCTAAGCTGGCTAGGATTCGTAAATTCATTTAAGCTACCAAATTTCAGGAAGGTGTTCTTCGCATTGTCCTTCAATTGTAGATAGTAACGTTCTTGAGAACCGTTCATCTGCATGTAGTTTCTATGACGTGAATTTTCCAAAGAACGGAAACCAGCCATATAGTAGTCTTTGGTATTTGGATCACTTGTTGTTGTATAAGTGATACGGTATCCTTCGAAACGGGCAGAACCCTTAGGGTGGAAGGCATAGACGTTTGCGGTTGCACTGTTAATTGTTTGAAAAGCAAAGTCACCTGCTTTTTTCACTTCGTCAGTAATTTTATCTGTCTGATAAAATGCAGATGGATCTCTATGGGAAAAGTCATCCAAAGATGTCAAACTTCCTTTTCCGACACCGTTTGGCCCAACACCACTGGCATCGTCATAGTAGAAAGAGCCACCGTTGTTGTCGGCATTCCCGACAGCCCAACGCATAAGGTCTTGCTTGCTGTTATTACGGAAGGCCGTATCGCCCTTTCCGCTACCCAAAAGATTCCATGCTCCACTTTGTCCATCTTTTTGATAGAAGCTCATCTGGGTGATGGTGTGGCCTTTTGGTACAGTAAAGTAGAAGTATGGGTTATCGTGTGGTTCTCCACCCTCGTTAAAGATAACTTCCCACTGAGTTGTTTGCCTCGAACGAGTGGCCTTCATATAGACTTGGCTTTTAATATCTGAAACTTGAACACGAGTGGCAACATTGGATTGTCCTGGCGGTCTACCATTTGCCTGTCGTCCCTGAGTCGCATAAAGGAAAGTTCCCTCTTTATATAAACCTTGCGCCGGAGAGTTGTGGGTAGTTACATCAGCTTTCGTTACTACATATCCAACTGTAGCTGTAGAGAAACCATAATTGGCACTGTTAGGATCGTTTTCAGTTGCACCTCCTGGCGCCTCTCTGAAACTTACCCCTCGCTCCATTAGCGTACCATTAAAAGCACTGCGTTTACCATTGCTTGCGCGGAGGACAGCATTGGAAATAGATGCCTCTGCAGCTTTTGCTTGCTTGATAACTGCTGTTAGGTCAGCATTTGGAGTTTTCAGCGCTTCTTTGATAGCTGTTACGGCATCATTGACCTTAGCAACTGCTGCATCTGTATTTGGTAAACCAACAGACTTAGCTAGGTATTCACCCATAGAGGCTGAAATCTTAGAAAGACGTTTGCGGTCTTCTTCAGCCTTTTTCGTTGCTGTCGCATCTGCAGATGCTGCAACCGCTGCATCTGTTGTTGCTGTCGTCAAGCTATTTGCTACAGAAGTCGGTGCATCCAAACTTTGACCGATGTGCGCAATCGCAGTCAAGTTACGATTGATAGTATCAGTAAGAGCTGTAGTTGGTACTGGTTCTTCCTTACGAGTAGAAGCTGCACGATCTGTAACCGTCTCTGAAGAAGCAGTTGTCACAGACTCTGCAGTTGCAGGTTTGCTTGATTCTGAAGTTGTTGCTGATTGACTAGCTGATTCACTTAGAGAAGCTGACTCGCTAAGAGAAGCTGACTCACTGAGAGATTTACTTGAGCTTTCTGATAGGCTTTGAGATTGACTATCGTTTTCTGACAGACTTTGAGACTGAGTCGTAGACCCTGACTCTGGCTGACTAGCAGTTGCTGCTCCTTCTTCTGTCTTGTTTTTTACTGTCCCTAGGACTGCTGAATCTTTCAAGGCAAGAGGTTTTTCTCCTCCTACTTCTTTTTCAACCGTTACATTCTCATTTGCATATACAGGACCTTGAGTAGCCATCGCTCCCCCAAGCACCGTCCCAGCTGCTGCTATCCCTCTCAGGATATCCAAGCCTGTCAAAGTACTTGAGTTGTGTTCTTCCACAACCTCTGTCACGACTTGAGCAGCATCTACACCGCCGCGTAAGACTTTAAAGAGTCCAAATTGAGAAGTTGAGGCACGCAGCCAATGTTTACCTGACTTGATCAATTTGAAACGGGTCACACGATCCGTCTCTCTATATTCACCGTTTTGGCGCCTAAAAAACATATTTTTAGATTCCTTTCCATTTGTTTTTATGTGTATTTAGCAATGAAATACCAAACTATATTATACACTTTGAATCCAAGTTTTTCAATACTATACAAAACATTTTTACCTAAAAAAAAAAAGTATTTTACATGCATATTATTGCTTTTTGTTCTATTTTTTATAAAGATACTTTAAATTATTATTCAGAGCCATTTTTGGCTTTAAATTTGAGTTTTTATGTTATTAAATTTAGAAATATTAAATTTTTATTACAGAAATTCGACAGCAAATTCCTAAAATTTTTTATAAAAGTTTGATTTGATTTCCTGGTTTAATTTATTAATCTAGTGATCATGTATTTTATCTTTTGAATACTCTGTTTTATACGCAATGAAAATCTATGAGCGGGTTAGAAAGCTAAGCACAGGTAAGTCATTGCACTACTTTGATACTCTCCATCAACCAGAAAACAATATAAACCATCGGCAATTTACGGTGAGCCCATTAATTAATACTCTTCGAAAATCAAATTCAAACCACGTCAGCGTAGCCTTACCGTACTCAAGTACAGCTTGCGGCTAGCTTCCTAGTTTGCTTTTTGATTTTCATTGAGTATAACATACAATCTTATCTTCAGTTTCAAATCAATATTTAAGGCTATAGGAGACACGTTTTGTGATTTACTTTTTGTTTGGTATGAAATTTCGTTTATTCCATCTATGTTAACATACTTATAGAAACAATACTTTAAAACCTTGGTGTACTCTTCTATCTTCAATAAACTATATCTTCCAATTAAAAAATCACATCAAGTTAAAACAAATCGATTGGGAGATGGGAGATTTAAGGCAATTTCTAACACTGTTTCAGAAAATGTATTGTACTATCTCAGATTCAATCCACTAGAAAAAAACAGATTATTCCATCTGATACGGAAAAATCTGTCATTGTTCTACTGATTTATAAAAATTCCTTAAACTCCGCGACGGTCATGCCTAATTGATGACTGGCAACCTCAGGTGTTAGAAGACCTTGACGAACCATATCCAGAAAAGCAAAAAGTTTCCCTTCTTCCCTTCCTTCAACTTTCCCGCGCTCAAGTCCTTGTTCAATCCCCTCAGCTCGACCACGCTCAAGACCTTGCTCTAAACCTTTTTCGATTCCTTGTTCAATACCTTCTGCTCTAGCTGTTTCCAAGGCATAGTCCTGTGCTAACAAGGCTTGTTCTTCTCGCATACGTAGTTGACTAAACATCTTTCTGTCCTCCTCGGACCAGCTCTTGTAGTCTAGCAGTTGGTCTGCTTGGCTGATGGCTCGCTCGGGTTCTTGGGTAAAGGGTTTATTACCAAAAAACTCCAACCATGGTTTACGAACGCTATCCTTGCTGGTTTCTCTGTATTTTTTAGGTCTTATTTATAATGGTCTTTCAATAGTGACTCAAACTCAGCAACGCTCATTCCCAGTTGTTGACCAGCTACCTCCGAAGTCAGAATATCTTGACGAACCATATCCAGGAAGGCAAAAAGTTTTCCACGCTCAAGTCCCTGTTCAATACCTTCGGCTCTAGCAGTTTCCAAAGCATAGTCCTGTGCTAACAAGGCTTGTTCTTCTCGCATACGTAATTGACTAAACATTTTCCTGTCCTCCTCGGACCAGCTCTTGTAATCTAGCAGTTGGTCTGCTTGGCTGATGGCTCGCTCGGGTTGCTGGGTAAAGGGTTTATTCCCGAAAAACTCTAACCATGGTTTACGAACGCTATCCTTGCTGGTTTCTCTGTATTTTTTAGGTCTTATTTGTAATGTTTTTTCAACAACGCCTCAAACTCAGCCACAGTCATACCCAACTGCTGACTAGCTACCTCAGATGGCAGCAGACCTTGGCGAACCATATCCAGGAAGGCAAAAAGTTTTCCTTCTTCCCTTCCTTCAACTTTCCCTCGTTCTAAGCCTTGTTCAAGACCCTCTGCACGACCACGTTCAAGACCACGCTCCAGTCCCTGTTCAATCCCTTCCGCCCTAGCAGTTTCCAAGGCATAGTCCTGTGCTAACAAGGCCTGTTCTTCGCGCATACGTAATTGACTAAACATCTTCCTGTCCTCCTCGGACCAGCTCTTATAGTCTAGCAGTTGGTCTGCTTGGCTGATGGCTCGCTCGGGTTCTTGGGTAAAGGGTTTATTACCAAAAAACTCCAACCATGGTTTACGAACGCTATCCTTGCTGGTTTCTCTGTACTTTCTTAATTCCAAGAATGCCATCTTAACCAGATGGTTCTCCTGTCCATTGTTTGTAATTGTTAAAACTTCACCTGTCGTATCCTCTCGCATGCTAAAACTGTGAAAAGCCAAATCATCTGAGAAGTAATTACTATCCACAATAGCAATAGCATAAACAGGTGCGATGTGTTTATAACTCTGGTGAGTATCTCCTTCTCGTTGGCGAATTTTTTCGAGATTTTGATTGACCTGACTGCATAGGTAAGCCCACAGGCGATTGATGAAAAAATTCTGATGATGAACTTGAATTTCAATAATTACTTGCGTCCCATTATCCAACTCCGCCAAAACATCTATACTGGTATAGAAATCCTGGGCCGAGTAGGGTAGGGAAGGCAAGACATGAATATTGCTTCCCTCTAAAATAGTTACATTTTTAGCTGGTAAGTCCAGCATATCGCGAATAAATTGACAAGTGATTTCTGGATTGCTAAAGATTTTCTTAGCAACCAAATCGTTGGTCGGGCTAATGCCCGGATGACGTACAGTCATATTTCTTCTCCTTTCATTATAGCACATTTTTAAATCTAATTTGCTAGATTTGATGCTTCTATCTATATTATTCGGAAAAAGAAAGGAAATTGGTAGCAAATTTAAAACAATTCTATTCTTCTTCATTTCATTCTCAAATTTCCGGTCACAATCCACTTCACACTCCTGTTAAGAAGCACAAGAAGATTACCTGCAATTCAAGCATTGTATCTCCTGTAAAACAAAATGTGAGCAAATGGAAATTCCAGCAAAACTTACTCTGATAACCGTTTCCAATGTCTAGTTGGAATGATTAAAAGAAATGAAATAAATGATAAAAATTCTCATAGAAACCTATCAAACGACACAATCTAAGGATAACCAGAAATCAAAGGTGACTTTAGAAGTTAATCAATTAGGTAGTTGATATGATATAAATTTATGTAGAGAGTCACCAAATTTTGTTAGATGTAAAGAAAATTCTTCATCAAGTGCTGACGAGAATGTAGTTTCAGACTAAAATACCATAATACATTGAAGCTGGAATAATACTCTATGAATTCTAAACATTGCTAGAAATTGATGTGACTTTCCTAATCGATTTGTTCGTGTCTTATTTCAATCTACTACACTTGACAATATCATTCAAATCTACTGTAAACAAAAAAGGACATTCTGATTAGCAGAACAGTCCTTTTTTCATATTTATAATTAAGAGCAATTTTTTTGTTCTATAAACACAAGGATTTTTTGAACTCACCAAGTTTTATAGCTAGACTCTGATTGCCCATAGACTAAAGTATATTTAAATGCTTCTTATCTGCTATCAACTGTTTTACTTGATCTGCCATTAGTTGCGATGTTTCATAAACTTGTGCCTGTTCTCCAACATGATTGGTCTGAGGAAAAGCAAGGACTGGCGTCTTCAGTCTCAATGCAGTATCCATAGGGTCTTGCCAAGCCATTCCTTGGCTAATATCTAGCACTGCTACCGCAGTCTCTAATACATTGTCATACTTTATCGGATTAAAAGCGCTTTGATAAAAGTGAACATTTGGATATTGACCATAAGCTAGTAAAACATTACTCATCATAGTTGGGGCAAAGATATCAAAATCACACTCAGGCAAACTCTGAACAAGTTCGTCTAAACATTCTAACTCCTCAACAGTAGTAAAGACCACTAATCTCGGACGAAGTATTGAGTGATTATATTCTGACAAAGCTAGGTTAAATAGATAAGTATTTAAAATCGTTGACCAGTCCAAGCCATAGTAAAACCACCATAGACTAGTAAATCGGTTACGGCTCATCGTTCCCCACGGTTTCTCGCTACCGATATAATGTAGTACTAAAGGTAATTGATTATCCACTAACCTTGTACGAGAAAGTCTATATTCACTTTTATCATAAACATCATAGCCTACAAAAAAATTATAGGTGTCATCAAGCGGTAACCATTCTTGACCAAAGGCCATAATCATAATAGATTGATCAGCATTTCTTATTTCTTTATAATGTTCTTCAGATAACTTCAACAACCAATCACGAACATTTTCTTGTCTCCAACGTTTTATATTAACAAGCATTACACCTGCATTCAGTTCCCATTTAACATCCTTATTTGTTCTAGGATCCAGTTCACTATCATTAACCGCCGCTATATAATAACCATCTAAATCATAATCCAAAAGATGAACCACATTTCCTGTTACGATAAGATCACAGTCTAGGTAAAGGGCTATATCCTCCTTAACATAATCTGCGATATAATAAATCAAAAATTTCGTAGCAGATATATGGGCGCTATTCTGAAGATTAAAATGCCTCATCGCTAACTCTTCCTCTGGTAAACGAATATTGACAATTTCCGAATCAAAGGGCTTCAACCATCCTTGAAGCACAGAAAACCACTCTTGTGGAATATCCCCCTTATTAAATACATATATTCGTAATCCGCGTTGATGTGCGCATAAAGATTTAATGGTTACAATAGCTTGTTCACAATACGGCCTATCAAAGCATAAAATAATAGCTTTTTTAGCCAGTTGATTTTCCTGTAATTGATTCATCAATTCCCTTTCTATACTTTTTACACCCGATAAGAAGTAACATTTTTAGGTCAATCTATCATAGTGACTAATACCGTATGGATTTTGTCTAATCTTAAGCTTGAAGGCAATCACTTCGATACCAGCTGTTCAATGAGTTCAAGCATTTCTTGAGGATTCTCTTCAGAGACGATTTGGCTGTATGATTCTGTATCACGATTCGTTGTATCCCATGCTAAAATAGGAAGTTGTCTTGCTTTAGCTTTACTTATCACATCAAACATCTCACGATCAGCATTGATATCCAAATAGAAGTCCAATTGGGAAAGAACACTATCTACATTGTAAAGCGTGCAATTTGGATATAGTCTTACGTTGGTGTATCCCTGAAGAGCCATAATAGATCCCGCAAAATTGGTAGGCGCCAAAAGATGAAACTCTACGTCTGGACAATTCTTCACAAGAAATTCTAGATGGGGCATCTCTAATGTTATAGTCACAACCGCTGTACGAGCTCGTACCTTTTTCACCAGTCCTCTATAGCCTGACTCTAGGGAAAATTTCCTTAATAAGACATCCGACCACTCTAGACCATAGTAAAACCACCATTCTTCTCTCAGACGGTTGAGCGTAATTTGTTGCCAAGGTTTCTTCCCTGTATAATGAATCATTTTTGCAGAAGCTTCCAGTAACTCAGCGTGTGGGTACCAATCATTTTTATTTTGAAAGTAGGCAATAGTATCCATTCCTACCATGAAATTATAACTAGAGTCTAGTTCTTTCCATCGATTCTCAAAGAGACGGTTCAAAATTCCCTGATCTCCAAAATCTGTTTGATGGTATTGGTTGGTTAACTCAATCAGGTCTTGCGTGACATTTTCTGCTCTCCACATGTCATTGTTGATTAACAAAAAACCAGCATTAAAAATATGTGTATAAAAATCATCTCTAACTGCTGCTAAAGGGATATCTGTCAAGTCCAAGTCCCACAGCTCATCTATCGGTTTTCTTACGATAATATCCGAGTCTAAATACAGTGCACGAGACTCACTTACATACTTTGGAATAAAATACCTAAAGAAGGTAGCGTAAGAAAGTCCCTCAAAGGGTAGGCGGTAATCTTTCAGAATACTACTGTCAATCTGAACGTTCACAATCTCACTGTTCAAAGTCTCTAGTCTTTTTTCCATCAATTGGAACCATTCTCTCGGAAGGTCATCATTGAAAACATAAAACTTAAGATTATCATGATGAACACAAAGGGATTTTATCGTAGTCTCAACTTTATTCATATAAGCATTATCTGCACCTAAGACAATCGCTTTTTTCTCTTCTCTCATTCTCTATCTCATTTCTTTTTTATTCCCATCATATGCTTGGGGAGCTTACTTCCCATTATGACGGCAAAGCGTTTAGGTAAGGCTATTTTTTACACCACGACACGGAGTTTTACAAATCGATTCCATTTGCCAAACGTAGTTAGTGAGGCAGTTCGCTAGTTCGCTTCCTTCCCATTACGACGGAAAAGTCCACGAATCGATACCATTCGTGGATTTTTCCTAGTGAAGCGTTTAGGTAAACCGCCAGAGCAGTTACCGATTATTAGATTACGACACGGAGTTTGGCAAATCGATTCCATTTGCCAAACGTAGTTAGTGAGGCAGTTCGCTAGTTCGCCAAATAGCGACTAGCGTCCAACAATTAGGAACTTTAGTTCCAATTGTTGGTACTGAGTCACATCTTCTCTTCCAACTCTACGTCTGGATACTTGTCCGCAAACCAGCGGAGGGCAAAGTCATTTTCAAAGAGGAAGACTGGTTGGTCAAAGCGGTCTTTGGCCAAGATATTACGACTTGACGACATGCGTTCATCTAAGTCCTCTGGCTTAATCCAACGAACGGTTTTTTTACCCATTGGGCTCATGACCACTTCCGCATTATATTCGCCTTCCATACGGTGCTTAAAGACTTCAAACTGGAGCTGACCGACAGCCCCTAGCATGTACTCGCCTGTTTGGTAATTCTTATAAAGCTGAATAGCTCCCTCTTGCACCAGTTGCTCAATCCCCTTGTGGAAGGATTTCTGCTTCATGACATTCTTAGCAGAAACTTTCATGAAAATTTCAGGTGTAAAGGTTGGTAGGGGTTCAAATTCAAATTTATTTTTCCCAACTGTCAAGGTATCTCCAACTTGATAAGTACCTGTATCGTAAACACCGATAATATCACCTGCTACAGCGTTGGTTACATTCTCACGACTTTCAGCCATAAACTGGGTAACATTAGACAGTTTGGCGCCCTTACCAGTACGAGGCAGGTTGACACTCATACCACGCTCAAATTCGCCAGATACGATACGGACAAATGCGATACGATCACGGTGGCGAGGGTCCATGTTGGCTTGGATTTTAAAGACAAATCCTGAGAAATCCTTGTCATAAGGATCCACAATTTCACCGTCCGTTTTCTTGTGTCCATGTGGTTCTGGAGCAAATTTAAGGAAAGTCTCAAGGAAGGTCTGCACACCAAAGTTAGTAAGAGCTGAACCAAAGAAAACTGGCGTCAATTCTCCAGCCAGGATAGCTTCCTCTGAAAACTCATTTCCAGCTTCATTTAAAAGTTCAATATCATCCTTGACTTGCTCGTAGAAAGGATTGCTACCAAAAAGCTTGTCCCCATCTTCTAAACTGGCAAAACGCTCATCCCCTTTATAGAGCTCCAAGCGTTGGTTATAGAGGTCATATAAACCTTCAAAGGCTTTCCCCATCCCGATTGGCCAGTTCATCGGGTAACTCGCAATACCCAAGACTTCTTCCAATTCTTGCAAGAGATCCAGCGGCTCTCGACCGTCACGGTCTAGCTTGTTCATAAAGGTAAAGACGGGAATGCCACGGTGTTTGACAACTTCAAATAATTTCTTGGTTTGGGCCTCGATACCCTTGGCAGAGTCCACAACCATGACCGCAGCATCCACCGCCATCAAGGTACGATAGGTATCTTCTGAAAAGTCCTCGTGCCCTGGGGTGTCTAGGATGTTGACGCGCTTACCATCGTAGTCAAACTGCATAACAGATGAAGTCACCGAAATCCCACGTTGCTTCTCGATATCCATCCAGTCAGACTTGGCAAAAGTCCCTGTTTTCTTTCCTTTTACGGTACCAGCCTCACGAATCTCGCCCCCAAAGTAGAGCAACTGCTCAGTAATAGTAGTTTTCCCCGCGTCAGGGTGGGAGATGATGGCAAAGGTACGACGTTTCTTAATTTCTTCTTGAATATTCATAAGTTCTCTTTCTTTGATTTTCTATTTTTCTTGTTTCAATAGCTAAGAATGATTTTTACATTGGATTTTACCATTCCTTTCAACACTCCATTATATCGGATTTTAGCATTTTTTTCAATTTCTATTTCTTTTCAGTTCCCCCTCCCTTATTTATAGGAAAATATATCGAAAACCGTGACAATTCTAGCAAAAATGATATAATAAAAGAAAAAGGAGAAGCAATCATGTTCAAGGAATTTGGTGTAACCAATTTAGAAGTAACAAAAGATGATATTTACAAGAATCCAAGCAACCCTATTTTACGCATGTATGATGACGATGAATTAATTGGGACCTTTAGTATTCTAACTGGAGAAGTATTAGAAAATTTGGACTTGGCAGACTATGACATTCGTTTTGCTCAAAAGCAAATTGAGTTAAATCGCGATAACTACCTTGAAACATGGAAGGACTACGTGGGACTACTACATGCCTAAATATTCTTTCCTAAAGTATGGTATTGAAATTCGTCCTAACGAACATAACCATAAAGGTCAAAAAGCACATATTCACATTTATATCCACGGAGAAGAGGTCGGCTCGATGTTTCTGAACGGTGAACTGAGAGATGGTAAATTAAAGGCAAAAGACTTAAAAATAATCAGGCAATATGTTTTAGAAAACGCAAATGAACTTCAGGCTTTATGGAATGAATACCAAAAAAGTGCATATTAAAACCAAAGAATCTTAGTTTGCTAATCAACAACAAACAAAAACTATCTAGCAATTTTAATGCCTACTATTCAACTATTGCCCCACTTAGGTATTAACCATCCTACTCCCCTTGCAATTTTTAAAGTAAATGTTGCAATGAATATAGAAAAAGGTGTTGCGTCAACAACACCCCACAGAGCCGTTTAAGACGGTGGCTGTAGTTACATAACTAAAAATAGCTCGTTAACTCGCCAAAGTTAGGACGGCTATTTTTTGTCTCTTTAAAAATCTCTTTCTCGACTTGCCAGATGTCTTTTTTCACCTTTCCCTCCCTTATTTATAGGAAAATATGGTAAAATAGAACAGACTAAAAATCATCATTTCACGAAAGGATGCAAGATGAAAATTACGCAAGAAGAGGTAACACACGTTGCCAATCTTTCAAAATTAAGATTCTCTGAAGAAGAAACCGCTGCCTTTGCGACTACCTTGTCTAAGATTGTTGACATGGTTGAATTGCTGGGCGAAGTTGACACAACTGGTGTCGCACCTACTACGACCATGGCTGACCGCAAGACCGTACTCCGCCCTGATGTGGCCGAAGAAGGAACAGACCGTGATCGCTTGTTTAAAAACGTACCTGAAAAAGACAACTACTATATCAAGGTACCAGCTATCCTAGACGATGGAGGAGATGCCTAATGACTTTTAATAATAAAACCATTGAAGACTTGCACAATCTCCTTGTCTCTAAGGAAATTTCTGCAACTGAATTGACCCAAGCTACGCTTGAAGATATTAAGTCTCGCGAGACAGCTATCAACGCTTTTGTTACCATCGCTGAGGAGCAGGCTCTTGCTCAAGCCAAAGCCATTGATGAAGCTGGAATTGATTCTGATAATGTCCTTTCAGGAATTCCACTTGCTGTTAAGGATAATATCTCTACAGACGGTATTCTCACAACGGCTGCCTCAAAAATGCTCTATAACTACGAGCCAATTTTTGATGCGACAGCCGTTGCCAATGCAAAAGCCAAGGGTATGATTGTCGTAGGGAAAACTAACATGGACGAATTTGCTATGGGTGGTTCAGGTGAAACTTCACACTACGGAGCAACTAAAAATGCTTGGGACCAGACCAAGGTGCCTGGTGGTTCTTCAAGTGGTTCAGCTGCAGCTGTAGCTTCAGGCCAAGTTCGCTTGTCACTTGGTTCTGATACTGGTGGTTCTATCCGCCAACCTGCTGCCTTCAACGGAATCGTTGGTCTCAAACCAACCTACGGAACGGTTTCTCGTTTCGGTCTCATTGCCTTTGGTAGCTCATTAGATCAAATCGGACCTTTCGCACCAACTGTTAAGGAAAATGCTCTCTTGCTCAATGCGATTGCCAGCGAAGATGCCAAAGACTCTACTTCTGCTCCTGTCCGCATCGCCGACTTTACTTCAAAAATCGGTCAAGACATCAAGGGTATGAAAATCGCTTTGCCTAAGGAATACCTCGGTGAAGGAATTGACCCAGAGGTTAAGGAAACTATTCTGAATGCTGCTAAGCACTTTGAGAAACTTGGTGCTATCGTTGAAGAAGTCAGCCTTCCTCACTCTAAATACGGTGTTGCCGTTTACTACATCATCGCTTCATCTGAAGCTTCATCAAACTTGCAACGCTTTGACGGCATTCGTTATGGCTACCGCGCAGAAGATGCAACCAACCTTGATGAAATCTATGTAAACAGCCGTAGCCAAGGTTTCGGTGAAGAGGTTAAACGCCGTATCATGCTAGGTACATTCAGTCTTTCATCAGGTTACTATGACGCCTACTATAAAAAAGCTGGTCAGGTCCGTACCCTTATCATTCAAGATTTCGAAAACGTCTTTGCGGATTACGATTTGATTTTGGGTCCAACTGCTCCAAGTGTTGCCTATGATTTGGATTCACTCAACCATGACCCAGTTGCCATGTACTTGGCTGACCTCTTGACCATCCCAGTCAACTTAGCTGGTCTCCCAGGAATTTCGATTCCAGCTGGATTCTCTCAAGGCCTACCTGTCGGTCTGCAATTGATTGGTCCTAAGTATTCTGAGGAAACTATTTACCAAGCCGCTGCTGCTTTTGAAGCAACAACAGACTACCACAAACAACAACCCGTGATTTTTGGAGGTGATAACTAATGAACTTTGAAACAGTCATTGGACTTGAAGTCCACGTAGAGCTCAACACCAATTCAAAAATCTTCTCATCTACTTCTGCCCACTTTGGAAATGATCAAAATGCCAACACTAACGTGATTGACTGGTCTTTCCCAGGAGTACTTCCGGTTCTCAACAAAGGTGTTGTCGATGCCGGAATCAAGGCTGCTCTTGCCCTCAATATGGACATCCACAAAAAGATGCACTTTGACCGCAAGAACTACTTCTACCCTGATAATCCTAAAGCCTACCAAATTTCTCAGTTTGATGAGCCGATTGGTTACAAGGGCTGGATTGAAGTGGAGCTAGAAGACGGTACAACTAAGAAAATCGGTATCGAACGTGCTCACTTAGAAGAAGATGCTGGTAAAAACACCCACGGTACAGATGGCTACTCTTATGTTGACCTCAACCGCCAAGGGGTGCCATTGATTGAGATTGTATCTGAAGCTGACATGCGTTCGCCAGAAGAAGCCTACGCTTACCTAACTGCCCTCAAGGAGGTCATCCAGTACGCTGGCATTTCTGACGTTAAGATGGAAGAAGGTTCTATGCGTGTGGATGCCAATATTTCTCTTCGTCCTTATGGTCAAGAAAAATTCGGTACCAAGACTGAGTTGAAGAACCTCAACTCCTTCTCAAATGTTCGTAAGGGTCTTGAATACGAAGTCCAACGTCAAGCTGAAATCCTTCGCTCAGGTGGTCAAATCCGCCAAGAAACACGCCGTTACGATGAAGCTAACAAGGCAACCATCCTCATGCGTGTCAAGGAAGGTGCTGCAGACTATCGCTACTTCCCAGAACCAGACCTACCTCTCTTTGAAATTTCAGACGAGTGGATTGAGGAAATGCGGACAGAGTTACCAGAGTTTCCAAAAGAACGCCGTGCGCGTTATGTATCTGACCTTGGTTTATCAGACTACGATGCTAACCAGTTGACTGCTAATAAGGTCACTTCTGATTTCTTTGAAAAAGCTGTGGCTCTTGGTGGCGATGCCAAACAAGTCTCTAACTGGCTCCAAGGCGAAGTCGCTCAGTTCTTGAACGCTGAAGGAAAAACACTAGAACAAATCGAATTGACACCAGAAAACTTGGTTGAAATGATTGCCATCATAGAAGACGGTACTATTTCATCTAAGATTGCCAAGAAAGTCTTTGTCCATCTAGCTAAAAATGGCGGTGGAGCGCGTGAATACGTGGAAAAAGCAGGCATGGTTCAAATCTCAGATCCAGCTGTCTTGATCCCAATCATCCACCAAGTCTTTGCGGATAACGAAGCGGCTGTTGCCGACTTCAAGTCAGGTAAACGTAACGCAGATAAGGCCTTCACAGGATTCCTTATGAAAGCAACCAAAGGCCAAGCCAACCCACAAGTCGCCCTTAAACTCCTTGCACAGGAATTAGCGAAGTTGAAAGAAGATGAATAATAGACTTTTTATATACCTTTTTCTAATTTAGAAAGAAGAAAAATGAACAAATTTTTACGATTTCTATTTGTCTTAGTCATCATCGCTATGTTAGGCGCTTCTATACTACAAATTTTCTTTCCATCATACATGGGAAGCCACTCAGGGTATGGAATCGCTGCTGGTTGGCAACGAGAAATTGGAATATGGAACCTAGCTGTACTGATTCTTATTCTCGGTGTCAATATTAAGTATGATTGGTTCTATCTACGAATCGTGCTTCTCGCCCTCATCATCGGCGGGATTGGAATAGGAACAAATCACTTAGTCAATTTTATGGAGTATCATTCTCCTGTGAATGCTATCGGCGCTTTCGAAAATTACTTGCTAGCGACGGGGTGGATTGTAGGTTGGTTCATTGAACATCATTCCATAAAGAAGCTAACTTCTAGTAAATAACGACAAGTATATCTTAGATGATTTTTAAAGGTTATAAAATAGTTTAATAATCATTCAAATTAAAAAATCTACCTTTTCATTAGCCTCAATGCCAATCAAGAACTCTTTAACGAACTTGCTAAACAAGAGGCCAAGCCAACCCACAAGTCGCCCTTAAACTACTTGCACAGGAATTGGCGAAATTGAAAGAAGAGTAAAAAAAAAATAATCTCCAGATTAGGAACTATCAGTGAGTTCTCTAGTCTGGAGATTTTTCAATATACCTCGTTATTGGGGTTTGCCTTACCTACACATCCTACTTCAAAAAGCCCTTCCCCTAAGAATAGAGGAAAGGCTTTTCTTGATTATCATAAACTTCAGAATGATAGATAAGCTACTTATTGCGCTTTATACCATTTCTTACTCTTTATCATCTTTACGACATCTTGAAACTAATCCTAAGCCAGTTATTGCTGCTAGAGCTCCAAGAAGGAGAGATGAAGTTGATGATTGAGTACCTGTATTCGGAAGTTCCCTTTTACCATCTACAAATGTTGATTCATTTGAAGTCTCTATTTGAGTTGATTTATCTGATGTCACTGTTACATCTGAATGAGTTGGGATATCTGATTGTCCAGGCACTTCTGGATGATTTGGCTTATCGGATTGTCCAGGAACATCTGAATGAGAAGGCGTTCCATCATGACTTGGAATCATCACTTTCTTAAAGATATGGGTTGTTACATTTCCAACTAAAATAGTCTTGACATATTCATAGCCAGTAAATGTTCCCTTATCTTTTGTACCATCTTCTTGAGGTTTTAGAACATTACCTTCAATATCTTTCCAAACTGTTGTTTTACCGTCTTCCTTAGTCGAAGGCGTTGTTGAATCAGAGTGTGATGGTTTAGGTGAATCCGGTGTTGAAGAAGATTTCTTAGTATATACATGAATTGTATTTCCTTTTTCATCTTTCTTCGTTTCTTTGAATGTGTACTCTGGAATGGCTTTCTTATCCTTCGTTCCTTTATCTGAAGGGTTGATTTCTTTGCCTGCTTCATCTACATAACTTGTTACGACTTGACGGTATACATGCGTTGTATTGCCTTTTTCGTCTTTCTTCGTTTCTTTGAAGATGTACTCTGGAATGGCTTTCTTATCTTTTGTTCCTTTGTCTGAAGGGTTAATTTCTTTACCTTCTTCATCTACATAACTTGTTACGACTTGACGGTATACATGCGTTGTATTGCCTTTTTCGTCTTTCTTCGTTTCTTTGAAGATGTACTCTGGAATGGCTTTCTTATCCTTCGTTCCTTTGTCTGAAGGGTTGATTTCTTTGCCTGCTTCATTCACATAACTTGTTACGACTTGACGGTATACATGCGTTGTATTGCCTTTTTCGTCTTTCTTCGTTTCTTTGAAGATGTACTCTGGAATGGCTTTCTTATCCTTCGTTCCTTTGTCTGAAGGGTTGATTTCTTTGCCTGCTTCATTCACATAACTTGTTACGACTTGACGGTATACATGCGTTGTATTGCCTTTTTCGTCTTTCTTCGTTTCTTTGAAGATGTACTCTGGAATGGCTTTCTTATCCTTCGTTCCTTTGTCTGAAGGGTTGATTTCTTTGCCTGCTTCATTCACATAACTTGTTATGACTTTACGGTAAATATACTCAACTGTTGTAACTCCTGTATTGACTTTTCCTGTTTCAGAAGCTGATGTTTCAGATTTTTTCATGAATTCATAAACATCACCATTGGCAGTTGTAATCGTTTCTGGTTTTAAGTCTGGTGTGTTTGTGTTGTACTCTTTACCTGTTGGACTTTGAGTTTCAGCTTTGACACTTGGTTTTCCTTCGATTGGTTGTCCGTCAACATCTGTATAGTTTACTGTTACATCACCTTT
>OBUY01000353.1_pt1 | contig 20174 bp, 17 predicted proteins | sample 1475781 | NCBI WGS metagenome assembly OBUY01 (sample SAMEA2579912, study PRJEB22360) | human gut metagenome | biome: human gut; feature: human-associated habitat; material: faeces | place: Denmark | collected 2008/2010 | reverse complement strand
TCAACAATGCAACTTCTTTCTTAGGAAGAACTTCAAAAGTTCCATCTTCTTCCATACGTTTGATTTCTTTCAAACGAGCGATACGTTTTTGGATTGTTCCCCAGTTTGTAAGAGTTCCACCCAACCAACGGTGGTTAATAAAGTATTGACCTGAACGTACTGCTTCTTCAGCAACTGCATCAGCTGCTTGTTTCTTAGTACCAACGAACAATACAACTGCATCGTTAGCTGCCGCATCACGCATGAAGTCGTATGCTTGGTCAGCGTATTTTACAGTTTGTTGCAAGTCGATAACGTGGATTCCGTTACGCTCTGTAAAGATGTATTTAGCCATCTTAGGGTTCCAGCGACGAGTTTGGTGACCAAAGTGTACACCAGCCTCAAGAAGTTGTTTCATTGAAATTACTGCCATGAGTATTTCTCCTTTTTGTTTTTTTCCTCTTCTTGACTTCAACTTGCAAAACGACCCAAGGGCAACTGCTTCACAATTCATCAAGAATGAGTATTATCGTTCACACGACAATTTTCATTTTACCATACTTTTCCAACATTTTCAAGCTATTTTGATATAATTTTTAATAGGCGTAACTTCTCAAAGTAACTTCCATCTCTCTCCCAAAACTGGAAGTTAGTCTCAGACGATGAATTATGCTAGAATTAAGTCTGAGACTTTTCGTGAGGAGGCACCTCATGACGAAAAAACAAAAACATCTCACTCTAGAAGACCGTATTGACATCCAAACTGGAATCAGCCAACAGGAGACTTTCCGTTCCATCGCTGTGAAGATGGGGAAAGACCCGTCAACGATTTCAAAGGAAATCAAGCGCAATCGCATCATGCATCCAACATCCGTCAAATCTGATTGCACGGATTGCCCTCTTCTAAAAAAAGCTCCTTATGTCTGTAACAACTGTCCAAAAAAGAGGACGGATTGTGGGTTTAACCGCTATCTTTACTACGCGAAAAAGGCGCAGGAGCAGTACGAGACTATGTTGAGGGAGTCCAGACAGGGCATCCCCCTAAACAAGGAAAGTTTTTATCAGATGGACAAGGTCTTAACCCTAGGCATCCAGAAGAAACAAAGCATCTACCATATCATTCAGACACATAACCTACCTGTGTCGAAAGCTACGGTGTATCGACATGCCAAGCTAGGATATCTGACAGCCAAGCCCATTGATTTCCCTCGGATGGTCACGTTCAAGGAACGCAGAAAATCCAGAAAAGTAGCTATTCCCAAAGAGCTGAAAATTGGGCGGACCTATCAAGATTTCCAAGAGTTACGAGAAACTGATGATTTCTTCAAATGGTTGGAAATGGACACGGTCATCGGCAGACCTGGTGGAAAGCTACTGCTCACCTTCAACGTTTCCTTCTGCAACTTCCTCTTCGCCCTGCTTTTGAACAACAAGACCGCTCTGGAGGTCGCCACTAAATTCGCAGCTTTGAAAGAAAGAGTCATGGACGGAGGGTGTGCGTTCCATCAGCTGTTCCCTGTCATTCTCACAGACAACGGATCTGAGTTCGCCTATGTGGAGGAGCTTGAGCGAGACATTGATGGGAAGTCTCACCTCTACTTCTGCGACCCTAGCCGTCCTGACCAGAAGGGGCGGATTGAGAAGAACCATACGGTTTTGCGAGCCATTCTGCCCAAGGACACTTCCTTTGACCAGCTGACTCAGAAAGACGTCAATCTAGTCATTTCCCATGTCAATTCCTTGAAACGAGAAGAGTTTCAAGGAAAATCTGCTTACGACGTCTTCACCTTCACCTTTGGCGAGGACATCGCTGCTCTTCTGGGCTGCCAATTTGTCAAACCAGAAGACACACACTTATCACCTGATTTATTGAAATAAAGGGAATTTTCCCCTCTAACTACACATCTTATCACCATCGAAAAGTCTCACACTAAACGCTATCAACTGGAATTTACTCTAAGACCACTCTGTTTTAGAGCTATTTGTCGTGCACTTTTTTCTGAGTCTTTTCGCTTTTGAACCCTTATATATCAAGAAAAAGAAAACCAGTGGAAGTTAGTCTAAGACGAATTTCCATTGATTTCACGCGCTTTTCTCATACTAAAAGCTAGGTTGTGGGAAACTGGAAGTTAGTTTTAGAAGTTACCAATTTTTAATAGGGATTGTCCCTAGTAAAATCTGAAAAAGAGGGCTCTATTCGAGTCCCTCTCTCTAATTAGTCTGCATAAATATATGTCACAAAACCTTCAGAAGTTGTTGTTGGATTGAACCATCCACGGTGATTTCCAATTGTACGATTACCTGCATAATTTGATTCTGATACTTGAATACTTGTGGATGATGAAACAGCTGTAACTACTGCTACGTGTCCATATCCACCATCATTCCAACATGCAATCGCACCAACTTGTGGTGTTGAACCTGTACGGAAACCTGCTGCTGCTGCACTTGTAGCCCACTGTGCTCCATTACCCCAATAGTCTCCAGCCCAAGGTGCTAATGTTTTAACTCCCCATGTACATTCTCCAATTGGATAACTTGAAGCGTTTGTACTGTATGTTGGACGAACTTTTGCACGGACAGGTGCTGCTGCAGATTCAGATACTGCTTGCACTTGAGCTGTTAAGTTAGTGTTTGCTGAAGCAAGTACTGATTGTTGTTGGCTAGCTTGTTTTTCTTTATAAGCTGTCTCTGCCGCTGCTGCTGCTTTTGCTGCCGCTTCTGCTTCTGCTTTTTTCTCTAGCAAACTTGCTTTTTCATCTTCAGCTGTCGCTTTCTCAGCAGCAAGACTCAATTCAGCAGCCTTTAGTTCTGCCTGTTTCGTAGTCAATGCTTGAGCATCATCAGCTAATTTTTGTTGATTAGCAATTACAGTATTGATAGCATCATTATTTGCTACTTGTTTTTCAGAAATAGCTTTTTTATCTGCCTTTTGTTGTTCTAACATTTTGTTATTCGCAGATACGATTTCACTCATTGCAGCAACACGTGAAATAGCTTCTGTAATTGATTTTGAGTTTACGATTGTATTGATGTAGCTAGTTGCGGCTCCATTTGTTTGAGCACTACGAGCTTGTTTTTCCAAAGATTGGTTACGAGAAACAATGTTTTTAGAAAGTTCTGTAATCTCACCCTCGAGTTTCTTAGATTCTGCTTGTAATCTATCATTTTCAGCTTGCAAGTTAGATTGCTCAGCTTGAATAGCTGATACTTGCTCCTGAATTTGGTCAACTTGTTTTTGGGCTTCTTGTTGTTGTGCTGTTAAGTTACTAATTTTATTATCTTGAGCAGCAATTTTGTCATCAGTAGTTTCTGCATGCGCAGTCGTCAATACTGCTGCCTGGGAAACCATTACTGTACTTAATAAAAGTGACGCTAAGATTTTTTTCTTCATATTACGTAGATACTCCTTCTTTTAAAGACAATACTAGTATACCAAAAAAAACTCCAATAAATATTACGCCTTTGTTACATTTATATGTCGTTCTTATAGATAATATTTTTCAAAAATAAATTGAAAAACAGTAATCCATAAAAAATTTAAAATCATCGTCGGTACCAAGCTATAGACTATAAAAATCGACATGTTATCCACTGTCAGCCCTACCATAAAAGCCAAAAGATAACTACCCATTTCAAACAGGAATGTCAGGACAATCATGGCTAGCATTCGTGTCCAACGATTCAACAAAATAACACTATTCAATTTATGAAGAAAGGCTCCCAACAAGATAAATAAGAGAGTTGCAATCCCTATTAAATGGAAAAAGTAAACATCGTAAACCAAGCCTATCACAAAACAATAGACTAGGTAGAGATACTCTGATACTTCTATCGTCTCAAATAAGAGAAATAAAAACAGAAAATGACTAGCCAAATGTACATGGGGGAAAAATGAGCCCAGAAGCTGGCTAATATGGGCGTCAATTAGAACAAAGAAAGGAAGTAATAAAAACACTCCAACCCGCTTCAACTGTCTCATCATGAATTCCCCACTAATTCTATCACATCCACATTATGAGTATCTGCACTCAATTTAACAGTTACTTCTCGCGTCAAATAGTCTGTACTATGCGTTGTGGCAACCACTTCACCAACAGGAATATCCGCAACGTTAAAGTTTCCTAATCCACCCGTTGTCACCTTATCGCCTGTACTAATATCGCTATTGCTATTTAATTGGCTAATTTTAAGAACTTCATTTTCCTTGTCGTAGCCAACAATAATTCCATAAATTGTGGTAGTGCCGTGTTGAATTTTAACAGAAATCTTATCAGCATTTTCCGTATTAGTCAGAAGGTTGACTATAGTAGAGTTGTCCTCTACTTTTGAAACACTCCCAATCAAGCCACCATTTGCAATAGCTAACATGTTCTCAGAAGCCCCTTTTGATTTACCTACATCTAAGGTCAATTCCTGCTTCCAAGATACCGGAGAACGCATAATAACATCTGCTGCCAAAGTCTTTGTAGCTTGCAACTTGGACTTCATACCAAGCAATTGGCGCAATTGTTCATTTTCTGTCTTTAAACTTTCCGCCTCATTTGATTTAACTTCTAACTGGTAAATCTGTTTCTTCAAACTTTCATTTTCATTATATGTTCGTGTCAAATGAGCCAAATCTGATTTGACAGAATCAAACCACTGAAAAGGTTTTTGCACAACTCTATCAACCAATGAGATTCCATCTCCTAATTTTGTCACAATTGTACTTGAATAAGTCGTCGCTAAGAGAGCTGAGACAAGCAGAACAGTGACAAAAACAATAATGACATATTTTGATTTTTTAAAACGGTTCATATCCCTACCTTTATATCAAAAACTGTTACAGTAACTTTTTTATCAATTCCTGAAATCTACTAAGATTTTAAGAAAAATAAACAACAACCAAGTACGAGAACAACAAGAATGGTCAGCGTATCCTTTCGAGTCCATTTCAATTGTCGGTATTGACTTCTACCTTTTCCACCCTGATAACCACGCGCTTCCATGGCGATAGCCAAGGAATCTGCACGTTTTAAACTTGTCGCAAAAAGAGGAATCAAAATGGGAATCATCGCCTTTACTTTTTGAACGATGCTTCCTTCACCAAAATCCACTCCACGTGCTTTCTGTGCATTCATAATCCGCGTCGTATCATCCATCAAGGTTGGGACAAAACGTAGACTCATCGACAGCATCAAGCCAATTTCATGAACTGGAACTTTCACACGCTTTAAAGGCGCTAACAAAGCTTCGACAGCTGAGGCCAAACTTAAGGGCATGGTCGTTAAGGTTAACAAAGTTGAAAAGAAAATAATCAATACAAAACGACAAAAAATAATCCCAGCTTGTTGCAAAGCATAATCTGTGATTCTCACAAACGAAAACTCAAATAAAACATTCCCATTAGAAATGAAAAACAGTTGAAAAATAGTTGTGAAGGCAATCAAGAAAAACATAGATCTCAAGCCCTGAATAAAGAATGAAAGAGATACTCCTGACAAGGCAATAAAGATCCCTGTCGCTATAAAAAGAATTAAATTCGTCAAGGGATTATTAGCCCAAAAAACGATTAAAATCAGTAGCATCATAGCCAGTAATTTGCTACGTGGATCCAACCGGTGAACAATCGAATCCCCTGGGATATAACGCCCCAAAATCATACTATCCATTTAGCGACTCCTTGAACTCCTCTATCTTAATCGGTAATCGTTTAAATGACACGCCTCTATCAGCCAATCGTTTACAAAAGGCTGTAATTTTAGGTACTCCCAACTGCATTTCTTCCATAAAGACAACATCTTGAAAGACATCACTTGGTTTACCACTCTTAACTAAACGTCCCTTTTCCATCACATAGACTTGATTCGCATATTCAGCAACATCATCCATCAAATGCGTTACCAAGACAATGGTCATCCCTGACTGATGGAGTTTTTTGAACAAATTCATCAGCTCTTTTCTTCCCAGGGGATCTAGGCCTGCTGTGGGCTCATCTAAGACTAATATGGCTGGTTCCATGGCAAGTATGCCTGCAATGGCGACACGTCTCATTTGTCCACCTGATAGCTCAAACGGACTACGATCAAAAAGTGATTCATCAATTCCAACCAAAGCCAGTTTCTCACGCGCAATCTGCTCCGCATCTTCTTCAGAAACTCCAAAATTTTGCGGTCCAAAAGCAACATCTTTCAAAACCGTTTCTTCAAAAATCTGATTTTCGGCAAACTGAAATACCAGGCCAACCTGTTTTCTAATTTGACGAATGTCTTTATTTTTAGAAGCCGAGGTGATGAAGGTATCAAAAACCCTCACACTCCCTTGACTTGGCACCAATAAACCATTTAAGAGTTGTAAAATAGTTGATTTACCACTACCTGTGTGTCCAATTAAAGCCGTATAAGAACCATCTTCAATCGTCAAAGAAACATCCGACAAAGCTGCTGAAGCTAAGGGAGTACCTTCTTGATATGTAAAACTCACATTTTCTAGAGCAATTCCCATAGCTTATCCTCTAGCTCACTTTCTGTCAAATAATTTTCAGGTAAATCATAGCCATTCTGATTCAAAGAATATTTTAATTGATTGGCAAAAGGATCGTCTAATCCAATTTGATCTAAATCATTTCGAGAGAAAAGATCTCTTGGACTACTAGTTGATTCAATTGACCCTTTTTTCATGACCAATACGCGATCACTCATGGCAACTTCTTCCAAATCATGTGTAATGGAAATGACCGTCATATCATAGTCTTTTCGAATTCCTTTTACTGTATCAATCAGTTCTCTACGACCCTCAGGATCCAACATACTCGTTGCTTCATCTAGGATTAAAATAGCTGGTCTAAGGGCTACAACACCTGCAATGGCCACACGTTGCTTTTGGCCACCTGATAGACGCGCTGGCTCTCTTTTTTTAAAGTCCAACATACCAACTAAAGCCAGAGCTTCCTCCACTCTCTTTTTCATTTCTTGACGAGAAAGGCCCTGATTTTCCAAACCAAAGGCAACATCATCTTCAACAGTCGCTCCAACAAATTGATTGTCTGGATTTTGAAAAACCATACCGATTTGACGACGTATATTCCAAACATTTTCCTCAGTCAGCCGTTGGCCATCAATTACAATCTCTCCGGATTCTGCTTCCAGTAAGCCATCAATTAAGCGAACCGTCGTTGATTTACCACTACCATTATGCCCTACAATCGAAAGCCATTCCCCACGTTTCACGTGAAACGTAATATCTTTCACATCATAGTACTCCTGACTTTCCTTATAACGAAAAGAAAGATTTTTTACATCAATTACTGATTTCATTTCGAACCAAATGTCCCTTTAAATACATAGGCACTACCCTTGAAATAATCATAGCCAGAGTAGATAGTGAAAAACAAGGCTACATAAAGTAGAACTTGACCAAGCAAAGTCCAATGTAATAGCAAGAAAATAATGGCAAACATCTGACTAAAAGTTTTAATTTTTCCAGGCATTGCCGCTGCTAAAACCGTTCCACCAGTTTCAACCAATAAAAGCCTTAAACCTGTCACAGCCAACTCACGACAGATAATCACTGCAACAATCCAAGCAGGAGCCATACCTAACTCAATCAGCATAATAAAAGCCGACATAACTAATAGCTTATCCGCCATAGGATCTGCAAATTTACCAAAATTACTGACCACATTCCATTTACGAGCTAAATATCCGTCTAAATAATCTGTAATACTGGCAATAGCAAAGATAATAGCTGCCACTATATGACTCTCTATCGAATTTCCTATCGTTAAAATAAAGATAAAAATAGGTATAAAGAGAATTCGACCTATTGTTAAGAGATTGGGAATTTGTTCTTTTTTCATTCGTTTTTCCTTAATTTTTAGTAAAGGTTACAGTGATTTGTCCAGTCTGCGCTGTTAACTTCGATAAATCAACAGTCTGATTATCTACTGTCAAAGCAACACCTTTTACAACACCTAACGTAATTGTTACAGGACTTTTAGTTGCAACTGTTGCTTCTGCACTTTTATTATCCGGTGATAAGGTTACACCGCCCTCAAGTTCGCTTTCTGAAACGCTGACCCAACTTGTAACATCTGAAACTGCCAATTGAAATTTAACTGTTTCCTTACTTGTCTTATAAGCGATTTCTACATGATTTCCTTCGCCTGATACACTTATAGCTGATTCTATACTAGAAGAACTGCTAGATGAACTACTACTTGATGAGTGAGGAACAGAGCTAGTTGAACTTATTGAACTTGTTGATTGAACCACACTGTAATTAGAAAGAGAAGGCCCCTCTGGTTGAGTTTGAATATAGTTCCAAACATAATAGGTCACAAAAATTAAAATCGATAAAGCAAAAAGGATAAAATAAAATAAAGGTAAAAAGGATGTTTTTTTCTTCTTTTTCTTACTTGAACGTCTACGACCTGTCAACTCATCTTCATCAACATCTACTTCCTCATAAGTAATCATACTCCCAGAATCATAAGCATCCAAAACAATTTGATCATCTAATTCAACAGCCCATGCATATTTTTTCAAGAAAGAACGCGTGTAAAAAGGACTTGGAAGTTGATCGAAATCGTCTGCTTCCATTGCTTCCAACATATCTAACTGGATGTCTGTCTTTTTCTGCAATTCATCTAAACTCAATCCCTGATTGATTCTAGCTAATCGTAAAACCTCTCCAATTGTTTTTTTTCTCATACTTGTCATCCCTTCTTTCTAGTGTCTATTATGATAGGTTACTACGATGGGAATATTGTAAAATCAACTATGTCACCATCATCTATTAAATGATGTCCAGCATCAAGGACATCCTCTAAAGTAATTTCCTGTAAAATTTTCGGCAAATCAAAAATTGTCTCACCATTTTCAAAAGCATCATATTGCGTTGCAATAAATTCAAGAGAGTTCACGCTACTGAAAAATTCTCCAAACATCTCTCTTTTTATAATATCTAAATGATCCTCTGTAATATCTAAATCCTTTGTAAAATTACGAATATCCTTCCTAAACTGATGAGATAAAGCAACTGGCTCTTTTGTATCCATTGTCAGCATGACAAAATGAAAACGACTTGTTACTTCAATTTCCAGAGATAAGGAAGCATCTATTTTACCTGATTCATATAACTTTTGAAAACGATCCGAAGTCCAACCAAACATCATTGCAAACAATAATTTTAATAAAACATGATGTCGATAGCAATCCGCCTCAGCAACTTCTCGATTACCTCTAATCCCAATCGCTAATTTGGGAGAAGATACTTCCATTCTCATACTGTCTGTTGGCTTCACATCTTGTAAAAGCAACTTTTCTATTGCTACTTCCTGAACATCTGAATCTTTCAGTTCTTTGCTTTCAAAATAGTCCTGTACTCGCTCCACATCAAAATTACCAACTAAAAACAGAGACATGTTTACAGGTTTGTAAAACCTTGTAAAATTTTCTTGCAAATTAGTTAGATTGATTTGGGAAATAGACTCCTCACTTCCAACTATATCAGTTGCTAAAGGAGTACCAGGATACAAATTCGCTAAAGTTGAAAAGAATAAACACGAATCTGGATCATCTTGATACATTTCTCGTTCTTGCTGAATAATATCCTGCTCTCTTAAAATGGAATCTTCAGTAAAATGTGCCGATGTCACCAATTCATCAAGTAAATCTACATTCTCTAAGAGATGATCCGTTGCTGAAAAAAGATAGTTTGTTTTTGTAAAGCTTGTAAAGGCATTACTATCTGCACCTAGACTCGTAAAAGCTGACATCAAATCGCTAGCATCTTCTCTCTCAAATAATTTATGTTCAAGAAAATGAGCAATTCCTCCAGGATATTCTTTTACATTTCCGTCAACTTCTGTGACAAGCGTATCTGCCGAGCCAAACTGTACAGTTACACTCCCGTAAACCTCTTTAAATTCCTTTTTAGGTAGAAGAGCAACTGTCAATCCGTTTGCCAAACGAGTTCGATAAACCATTTCTTTTACAGCTGGATAGTATTTTTCTTCAAAAAGAACCTTTGTCATTCTATTCCTTCCATAAAGTAAATTGCTTGTAGCTTCACATTATTAGCTGCTCTACAAATAGCATCTTTGTCAATTTGTTCAAGCTTTTCAATCCAACTTTTAAAGTCTGCTGAAGATTTTCCAAGTAAAGCATTTTGATAAGCACGTTCAATCAATGAACTTTGATTATCTTGAGAAAGTAACAAAGACCGACGAATCATTTCCTTGGTCTGCTCTAGCTCAAGCTCTGTAAAATAACCTTTTTTTAAATCAAGCAGTTGATTATTCATCATTTTACGAGCCTGGTTCCGATTTTCTCGATCAATACCAGCATACATCCTCAAGAATCCACTAAATAAATCAAGCTCACTTGAAATGGTATAAGCTAATCCAGCATTTTCACGGACATTTGTAAAGAGCTTAGAATGAGCAAATCCACCAAGTAAACCATTCATTACAATCATGGGTAAATGTTGCTCATCGCCATATTCAGCAGAGAAATAATATCCCAACTCTAAAATAGACTGTCCCACATTTTTTCGAACCATTCCTTCTTGCAGGATATTAGAATAAGATTGACCATACTGAACAGTCACATCACCTTCTCGACTTTTAAAACCAAATGATTCTAATACATTTTGAATTTCAACCTCATTAAAATCACCTAGGAAAAAGAAATCTATTCGATCATTGGCCAAAAATTCTTGGAAACAAGAATAAGAACTTTGTGGAGTTTCAGCTAAAATACGATTTCGTAAATCACTATATTCCAATTTGAGACGTTCATCATAAAAAAATAATTTATCTAATTCTTTATGTGCGAAATAAAAAGAATCATCCATGTCAGCTGCTAAACTTGCTAGCAATTGTTCTTTCTCAATTTCAAATAAGGCCGAATCAAACCCATTATCAACTACTACGGGTGAAAAAAGAGTTTCTTTTACAAGTTCCAAAACCTGAGAAGTTAGCACATTTTTCCTACTTAAAAACTCATCACGAACATAGGTAAATGTCAATTCTACAATATGACTTTGTCCTCTTCTGAAACAATTGGTTGACATATCTGTACCGTATAGACTGGCCAAATGTCTTCTCAAATCTTGAGAAGTGGGATACATCTGGTTAGCAGTTTCTAGCATACTCGCACTCAACATGCGACCTGCAATCGTATTGAGGGATAATGGAGCGGTAAAACGCACGGTGATTCTGTTCGTTTTAAACTTTTTTGATTGGATAAAATGTGTTGAAATTCCATGCACTAACTCCATGAATTACCTCCTTATATACAGACTTCTATTATATCACGAAAACCTGAAATTTTCTTATTCTCTGTAACACTTTTGAAATAAAAATCGCTTACATTTTTCCCTGTTTCTCTCACTATTTTTAGGAAAATATGGTATAATACCAAAGATTGAGGTGAATTATGGAATACAAATTATTTGAAGAATTTATTACCCTCCAAGCACTACTCAAAGAACTTGGAATCACACATAGTGGGGGAGCTATCAAATCCTTTCTCTCCGAACATTCTGTTTACTTTAATGGAGAATTAGAGAGTCGTCGTGGTAAAAAACTTCGTATTGGAGATAAAGTTGACATCCCTGACATAAATATTGACATCTTGTTGACACAACCTACTTCTGAGGAGCAAGAGGAATATCAGGCTGATAAAGTTGAAAAAGAACGAATCGCTAAACTTGTTAAGGAGATGAATAAAGGAGTAAAAAAAGACAACTCTAAACCTACCTCATCACCCAAAAGCAAACAAGCTCCGCGATTCCCTGGTAGATAATCATGTGGTTACAACACCTATCTCTCAAAACTTTTCGTAACTATAAAGAGACGAAAATAGACTTTAATCCTAAATTAAATGTCTTTTTAGGATGCAATGCACAAGGAAAAACAAATATGTTAGAGGCTATCTATTTTTTAGCCTTAACACGTAGTCATCGAACTCGAACAGATAAAAATCTCATTCATTTTGATGAGGAACAACTTCATCTTTCAGGTCTTGTTCAGAAAAAAATTGGATCCATTCCTCTCGAAATTGAACTAACACAAAAAGGGCGTGTAACAAAAGTTAATCACTTAAAACAGGCACGACTTTCAGATTACGTAGGACACATGAATGTTGTCTTATTTGCTCCTGAAGATTTACAACTAATTAAAGGAGCACCTTCGGTTCGACGAAAATTCATTGATATGGAACTTGGACAAATCAAGCCAATCTATTTATCTGATTTAACCAATTATAACCACATCCTAAAACAAAGAAACACTTATCTAAAATCAGCTCAAAAAATAGATGAAACCTTCCTTTCAGTACTAGATGATCAGCTAGTCGATTATGGATGTCGTGTAATGAATCACCGCTTAGATTTCATAAAAAAACTAGAATCATTTGGGCGTAAGAAACATTTTGAACTTTCTAATCAGATTGAAGAGCTGTCAATATCCTATCAATCTTCTGTCAAGATAACTGATAAAGAAGACTTATCAGAATCTTTCAAAATTGCTTTAGAAAAAAGTAGGTCCAGAGATTTATTTAAAAAGAATACTGGTGTTGGTCCTCATCGAGATGACATTTCTTTTTATATAAATGGGATGGATGCTAGTTTTGGAAGTCAAGGTCAACATCGTAGTCTCGTCCTATCGATAAAATTGGCAGAAATCGAATTAATGGAAAGTATTACTACAGAATCTCCGATATTACTGCTTGACGATGTTATGAGCGAGCTTGACAACACTAGACAACTAAAATTATTAGAAACGATTTCACATTCAGTTCAAACCTTTATCACAACAACAAGCTTAGACCATCTTCAAAATCTGCCAGAAAATCTAAGTATCTTTACTATTCATGATGGTAAAGTTGCTGTAAATAAAACTTGACACCATTGTAAAAGAACTCCTGTTTCCACGGGAGTTCTTTTCATTGTTTTTTTACATAGAATAATTTGGTGCCTCATTAGTAATTTGTACGTCATGAGGATGGCTTTCTTTCAAACCAGCACCAGACATTTCAATAAATTGAGCATTATCATGTAGTTCTTTTAGATTAGCTGCACCACAGTAACCCATACCAGAACGAATACCACCAATCATTTGGAAGACAATATCAGCTGCCGCTCCTTTATAAGCAACACGACCTTCAATTCCTTCTGGAACGAGCTTGTTTGCTTCATTGACAGAACCTTGGAAGTAACGATCGCTTGAACCTTTCTTCATTGCTGCGATTGATCCCATACCACGGTAAGTCTTGAACTTACGTCCTTGGAAGATTTCAGTTTCTCCTGGAGCTTCATCAGTTCCAGCAAACATAGATCCAAGCATAACAGCATTTCCACCTGCAGCAAGGGCTTTTACAATATCTCCAGAATACTTGATTCCACCATCAGCAATGATCGTTTTACCATATTCACGCGCAACAGCCGCAGCATCATAGATAGCTGTTACTTGCGGAACACCAACACCAGCAATCACACGAGTAGTACAGATAGAACCTGGGCCAATACCAACCTTGACAACATCAACTCCTGCGTCATAAAGGGCACGTGCTCCTTCAGCAGTAGCAATATTTCCAGCAATCAATGTACGGTCTGGGAAATGAGCACGAATCTCAGCAATTTTACGCAGTACACCTGCAGAATGACCATGCGCAGTATCAATAACAATCGCATCCGCTCCTGCCTCAAAAAGAGCCTCTGCACGTTCAAATGTATCTGAAGTAACACCTACTGCACCTGCAACTAGAAGACGACCAAACTCATCTTTCGCCGCATTTGGAAACTCAATAACTTTTTCAATATCTTTAATAGTAATCAAACCAGATAGACGACCTTCTTCATCGACCAACGGAAGCTTTTCAATACGGTGTTCTTGAAGAATGCTCTCAGCTGTTGCAAGATCTGTACCCACAGGAGCAGTGACAAGGTCTTCACTGGTCATATGATTTGAGATTGGCTGGTTATAATCTGAAATAAAACGAAGATCTCGGTTTGTCAAAATACCAACTAATTTACGATTTTCAAGTGTTTCAACAACTGGAACACCACTGATGCGGTAACGACCCATAAGCTCATCTGCTTCAGCAATTGTATGTTCAGGCGTCAAGAAGAACGGATCAATAATAACTCCATTTTCAGAACGTTTTACCTTACGAACCTCTTCTGCTTGTTGAGCAATTGACATGTTTTTATGGATAACTCCGAGACCGCCTGCACGAGCAATAGCAATGGCCATTTGACTCTCTGTAACTGTGTCCATGGCAGCGGTAATAATTGGGATATTTAAAGTCAAATTATCTGCCAATTTAGTTGTTAAATCTGCATCGTTAGGCAACACATGACTTTCAGCTGGAATAAGCAATACATCATCAAAGGTAAAACCTTTTTTCAAAAATTTAGTGTCCCAATTAGACATTCGAAGTTTCCTCTTTTCTTTCTTTTTGAGCTTGACTCTTTTTATATTGTATCTATCATACCATTCTATAAAAATTTGTCAAATATTACAGGGGTAAATAAAAAAACTATCTTTTCTCTGAGATAGAAATGATAGTTTCTTGTAAAATAAACTTAGTTAAAGTAATGAAGTCCCATTGCTTCTTTAACCTCAGATAGGGTTTGACCTGCAACTTCACGCGCTCTTTCACTACCTTTTTGAAGCATATTATAAACTTCTCCCATATCTTTAGCAAATTCGATACGACGCTCACGAATAGGACCAAGTTCACGTTCTAATATTTCAAGTAGATAACGCTTGGTCTTCACATCACCAAGACCACCTCGTTGATAATGTTCTTTCATTTCAGCAATTTCTTGAGCATCTTCTGGGCGACCAAAAACATCTAGATAATGGAAAACCATATTTCCCTCAATTTTACCTGGATCTTCCACTCGAATATGATCTGGATCTGTATACATACTCATTACTTTTTTACGCAAAGTATCCGCATCATCAGCTAAATAAATACCATTATTGAGTGATTTAGACATTTTAGCATTTCCATCTAAACCAGGCAAACGCCCTGCTCTCTCATTTTCTGGATAAATACCTTCCGGTTCTACCAAGACATCACAATTATATGCATTGTTAAAAGAACGAACAATCTCACGGGTTTGCTCAATCATTGGTTTCTGATCTGTCCCAACAGGAACATAATTAGCCTTAAAAGCAGTGATGTCAGCTGCTTGAGCTATTGGATAGACCAAGAATCCTGTCGGAATGCTTTCTCCAAATCCTTTCTGAGCAATTTCTGTCTTGACAGTTGGATTGCGCTCCAAACGTGCTAATGAAACCAAATTCATATAATACATAGACAACTCAGCTAATTCTGGAATTTGACTTTGAATAAAGATAGTTGATTTACTCGGATCCAATCCAACTGCAAGATAATCCAAAGCCACATTTCCGATAGACTCTACAATGGTTTGAGGATCTTTGGCATGATCTGTCAAGGCTTGTTGGTCAGCCAAGAACACAAACATATCATACTTATCCTCTTCCTGTAATAATACTCGATTTTTGAGACTCCCAACATAATGTCCAATATGCAACTTCCCTGTTGGACGGTCTCCTGTTAAAATAATGGGTTTAGTCATTTTGTTCTCCTTCGATATAGTCCTTTCAATTATAGCATTTTTTTAATGAAATAACCGTAATTTATCAAAATAAATCAGCCTTGCTATTTACGGATCTGTGTAAAGTATGCTGTAAATTTAATTTACACAAAATTGACAGATAAAAATTTGAATATTTCCGTATTTTCTAGTAGAATAAATATATTACACATATAGGAGAAAAACATTGCTTACAGTATCTGATGTTTCACTACGTTTTAGTGATCGCAAACTTTTTGATGATGTCAATATCAAATTTACAGAAAGAAATACTTACGGATTAATCGGTGCTAATGGTGCCGGAAAATCAACCTTTTTAAAAATTTTAGCCAGAGATATCGAACCTACTACTGGTCACATCTCTCTTGGTCCAGATGAACGTCTCTCTGTTCTTCGTCAAAATCACTTTGACTATGAAGATGAACGTGCCATTGATGTCGTTATCATGGGAAATGAAAAACTTTATAGTATCATGAAAGAGAAAGATGCTATCTACATGAAGGAAGATTTCTCAGATGAGGATGGAGTGCGTGCTGCCGAACTCGAAGGAGAGTTTGCCGAGCTTGGAGGCTGGGAAGCAGAAAGTGAAGCCTCTCAACTCCTTCAAAACCTAAATATCCCAGAAGAATTGCACTATCAAAATATGAGTGAATTGGCTAACGGTGAGAAAGTAAAGGTTCTCCTCGCCAAAGCACTTTTTGGTAAACCAGATGTTCTTCTATTAGACGAGCCTACCAACGGTTTAGACATCCAATCTATTACTTGGTTAGAAGACTTCTTGATTGACTTTGATAACACAGTTATCGTAGTATCCCACGACCGTCACTTCTTAAACAAAGTATGTACTCACATGGCCGACCTTGACTTTGGAAAAATCAAACTCTATGTTGGAAACTACGACTTCTGGAAGGAATCTTCTGAGCTTGCTGCTAAATTGCTAGCAGACCGTAATGCCAAAGCAGAAGAAAAAATTAAACAATTGCAAGAATTCGTTGCTCGTTTCTCTGCCAATGCTTCTAAGTCAAAACAGGCAACATCACGTAAGAAAATGCTTGATAAGATTGAACTTGAAGAAATTGTACCATCTAGTCGTAAATATCCATTTATCAACTTTAAAGCGGAGCGTGAGATTGGTAATGATCTCTTGACAGTAGAAAATCTAACTGTAAAGATTGATGGTGAGACTATTTTAGATAATATCAGCTTTATCTTGCGTCCAGGTGATAAAACAGCACTTATTGGACAAAATGACATCCAAACGACTGCATTAATTCGTGCAATCATGGGGGACATTGACTATAAAGGAACTGTCAAGTGGGGAGTAACTACTAGCCGTTCTTACTTGCCAAAAGATAACTCGGCAGATTTTGCAGGAGGAGAGTCAATCCTTGACTGGTTGCGTCAATTCGCAAGTAAAGAAGAAGATGACAATACTTTCCTACGTGGCTTCCTCGGCCGTATGCTCTTCTCTGGAGATGAAGTTAACAAACCTGTCAACGTCTTGTCAGGGGGAGAAAAAGTTCGTGTCATGCTTTCAAAACTCATGCTCTTAAAATCAAATGTCCTTGTCCTCGATGATCCAACCAATCACTTGGATTTAGAATCTATCTCAAGCTTGAACGATGGATTGAAAAACTTTAAAGAATCAATCATCTTTGCCAGCCATGACCACGAGTTTATTCAAACTCTAGCTAACCATATCATTGTCTTGTCTAAAAATGGCGTCATTGACCGTATCGATGAAACCTACGATGAATTCCTAGAAAATGCAGAAGTACAAGCAAAAGTTAAAGAACTTTGGAAAGACTAAATAAAACTTCAAAACTCAGTTGGGGTAACCAGCTGAGTTTTCTAACATTTTATGAGGTAACATGAAATTATTTTTTAAAACATATTGGACCTATTTTGTTTCCTTCATCATTCCCATAATCATTATGACAGGAGTATATCTATCTCAAGGTATCTACTGGAATAGCGATACATCTCCTCTATTAGGAGATGGCTTTCATCAATACGTTATTTTTGATGTAGCTCTAAGAAATATCCTACATGGAAATGGTAGTTTGTTTTACACCTTTACAAGTGGCCTCGGATTAAATTTCTATGCCCTATCTAGTTATTACTTGGGTAGTTTCCTTTCACCCCTAGTTTACTTTTTTAATCTGTCGAATATGCCAGATTATGTCTATCTGACAACTCTCTTAAAATTTGGATTGATTGGACTGTCAACTTACTTTAGTTTAAATAAATTATTTCAATCGATTCCTAAGCCTTTAAAACTAGCTTTATCTACTTCCTATGCTCTGATGAGTTTCACAGTTAGTCAACTAGAGATAAAAACCTGGTTGGATGTTTTTATCTTGATTCCTTTAATTATAACTGGTTTACATCTACTGATAACTGAAAAGAAATTCCTATTGTACTTTACAAGTCTGTCAATTTTGTTTATTCAAAATTATTATTTTGGCTATATGACAGCATTATTTCTTATTTTCTGGTATCTCTGTCAAATTTCGTGGGACTTTAAAACCCGAAAATCATCTGTTCTTGATTTCATAATTACTTCCTTTTTAGCTGGCATGGCTAGTTTGATTCTAACTCTTCCTACTCTGTTTGATTTACAGACACATGGGGAAAAATTGACTGAAGTTACAAAGTTTCAAACTGAAAGTAGCTGGTATCTTGATCTCTTTGCTAAGCAATTCATTGGTTCCTTTGATACAACCAAGTATGGGGCTATTCCAATGATTTTTGTCGGACTACTTCCCTTTATTTTGACTATTTTATTTTTTACACTGAAAACTATTAAGTTTCACGTGAAACTTATCTATGCAATCTTCTTTGCATTTCTAATTACCAGCTTTTATATAGAAGCTCTTGATTTATTTTGGCAAGGGATGCATACTCCAAATATGTTTTTACATCGCTATGCTTGGATTTTCTCTACCTTGTTAATTTACACAGCAGCGGAAGTCTTAAATCGTCTGAAAGAAATTAAAATCTGGAATTTTTTAGTTTCGCTTTTTCTTATAGTAACAGGATTTTTAGCTACCATCTATCTAAAATCACATTATTCTTTTTTAACAGATTTGAATATTCTACTGACTCTTGAATTTTTAGTTGTCTATTCTCTTTTACTCCTTGCAGTTATCAAAAAGTTTATCTCTGTAAATCTATTTGCCATTCTAATTTCTTTATTTATAATGGTTGAAATAAGTTTAAATGCTTCATCTCAAATAGACGGAATTGCTAAAGAATGGGGCTTTGCTTCTCGAAGTGCATATAATCGAGATATACCAGCTATGGAATCTTTCTCAACATATATTGGAAATCAATTTACTCGTACTGAGAAACTAGAGATCCAGACAGGAAATGACAGTATGAAATTCAACTATAATGGAATCTCTCAATTTTCATCTGTTCGAAATCGTTCTTCAAGCTCTACTTTAGATAAACTTGGTTTTAAATCCTCCGGGACTAATCTCAATCTCCGTTATGCCAATAATAGTATTTTGGCTGATAGTTTATTTGGAATCCAGTACAATATCTCAGAAAGTCCTAGTGATAAGTATGGTTTCCAAGATGTATATCAAAAAGATAATCTTACCCTATATGAAAATCAATTCTCTCTTCCGATTGCATTTGCTAGCCAATCTGTTTACAATGATGTCAAGTTCAATGAACACACTTTAGATAATCAGGCCTCGTTTTTAAATCAACTTGCTAACGTCAAGTTTGATTATTTTTCTCCGATCCCTTATGACAAAACAGAAAATACTGATGATTTGATTAGTGTTACAAGTTCTTCAAATGAGGATGTAGCAATCCAGTATCAAATTGAGGTTCCTGAAAACAGTCAAGTTTATCTTTCTTTCACAAACCTTCACTTTTCTAATGACAAACAAAAAAAGGTTGACATCCTTGTCAATGGGAAAAAGAAAACTTTTACAACTGATAATGCATTCTCCTTCTTTAATCTAGGCTATACAAAAGAGAAAAAGACTTTCAATATCAATGTTAGTTTTCCTGGAAATTCACAAGTATCATTTGAACCTCCTACCTTCTATCGTTTAGATACCAAAACTTTCACCGAGGCAATTCAAAAAATTAAAGAACAACCTGTCGCAGTATCAACTTCTAAAAACAAAGTCTTTGCTAGATATGATGTTAAACAAGATACGTCCATTTTCTTCACCATTCCTTATGACAAAGGTTGGTCTGCCTACCAAGATGGTAAGAAAATAGAAATTAAACAAGCTCAAACTGGTTTTATGAAAGTTGATATTCCTAAAGGGAAAGGAACTATTACACTTTCCTTTATTCCCAATGGGTTTATTATTGGAGCAATCTGTTCCTTTACTTCTCTTTTACTATTTGGAATCTATAATCACAAACGAAAGTCATCTAAGACATAAAAAATCGACCAGTTGCTTGGTCGATTTTTTAATCTTCCTCCATTTTCTTAGGTTGATAGGCTAGCATACCTAAACCAGTAAATAGAGCTAGTATCACTGCAAGTAAGATGACTTGATGATGAATATTTCCTGTCATAGAGATTGTTTGTCGTAATCCCGAAA
>OBUY01000352.1_pt1 | contig 20212 bp, 14 predicted proteins | sample 1475781 | NCBI WGS metagenome assembly OBUY01 (sample SAMEA2579912, study PRJEB22360) | human gut metagenome | biome: human gut; feature: human-associated habitat; material: faeces | place: Denmark | collected 2008/2010 | reverse complement strand
AAGCGAAACTACACGAAATCCAAACAGATTTAGCGAACTATTTGTATAATAACTACAGACTTTACACAGTAGATGAAGCAAAGGATGAACAGCTAAATAAGGAATACAACAGAGGGGAAGGTAGTTTAACTACGGAAGAATTTCTAAAAAAATCAGATGAATTAAAAGAATACAGCGATATTAAAAAAGTAGAATTTACAAGTTTTTCAATAGGAGCAATGAATACATTAGAAGTTTATTTTACAATCAACGACGTGTATGAAGAAGAAGTGGATTTAGACACGATATCAGCAGAAACTGAAAAATTTATTTATAGCATAACAAATAGTACAGGCAATGGCCCTTATTACATTGAGAAAAAAGACAAACCTACAAAGGAAAGAATGCCAGAAGACTTAATTGTGTATGATGAAGGAGGGATAAATTGATGGATAATTATCGTACATAAAGAACAAGGAGGTGAATCAGTGAAACATAGGAAGCAATGGTTAATCGGATTACTCATTATCTTAATCATAGGAATTGGCGGAAAATGGTATATGGACGAACAAGAAAAAGCGAAACTACATGAAATCCAAACAGATTTAGCGAACTATTTGTATAATAACTATCGGTTATATACAGTGAACGAAAAAGAAGAAGAGAAAATTTTTAAAGAATTTAATAGAGATAAAGGTTCCCTGACAGAACAAGAGTTTTTTGACAAGCTTGAAAAACTAAAAGAATACTCTGATATCAACAAAATAGAATTTACAAGTTTTTCAATAGGCCCAGTAAACACGTTGAAAGTTTATTTTACCATCAACGATGTTTATGAAGAAGAGGTCAGTTTAGACACAATATCGTCAGAAACTAAGAAATTTATCTATCGAATAACGAATAGTACAGGTAGAGGTCCCTATTATATTGAACAAAAAGATAAACCGACAGAATTAACGATTCCGGAAAATTTAATTATTTATTATGAAGGAGGAATAAAGTAATGGATAACTATCGTACATAAAGAACAAGGAGGTGAATCAGTGAAACATAGGAAGCAATGGTTAATCGGATTACTCATTATCTTAATCATAGGAATTGGAGGGAAATGGTACATGGATGAACAAGAAAAAGCGAAACTACACGAAATCCAAACAGATTTAGCGAACTATTTGTATAATAACTATCGAATTTATACATTTGATGAGCAAGAAAGAGCACAATTAGAGAAGAAATATAATAAGGGAAATGGAGAATTGAGTTATCGAGAGTATTCAAATAAATTAGATGAAATTGCCAAATACTCCGATATTAAAAAAGTAGAATTTACCAGTTTTGCAGTAGGGCCAATGAAAGGTTTAGAGGTCGAATTTATTATTAACGATGTGTATGAAGATAATACAACATTAAGTACTATCTCAGCAGAAACAGGAAAATTTCGCTATAGTTTGGATCCAGGAAATACGAGAAATAATTATGTTTTAGAAGAAAAAGAACAGCCAACTTCTGTAACAATGCCCAAGAATAAAATTATTTATTATGAAGGAGGGATAAAGTAATGGACAATTATCGGAAATTTTCTGAAATAGTATACGGAGTGGAGAAAGAAACAACAAATTCAGGAGATGTTATTAAATACAAAGAGGCGAAGTATCTTGTAATCGATACTATCGACACCGATAAAGATACCCTCGGATACGAATATGAACCAAGAAGCAACAGCATGCAAGCTATGACAGTGGCAGAAATCAAAGATGAATATAAAAATGACAAAAATATAAAGGGTGTACCAGGCTATCCCCAATCCGTAATCAGTCAAAACCTCACCATTGTCTACGCTGGTACCAAATCATGGCAAGATTGGAAAACCAATTTTCGAGAAATTGGCTTTAATGACAAACACCAAGCTGGAGCGTTCCAATCTGCTTTAACATATGCCAGTCAGATTGAGCGCCAATATTCTCCTGAAGCTGGCTATACAATTAACACGACAGGTCATTCTCTTGGTGGTGCCGAAGCAATTTACGTTGCGGTTTTGAAAGGCTACAATGCCATCACGTATGGTGCGGCTGGTTCAGGATTGACAGACGAACAAATTAAAAACTACAAAGGTCAAATTATTAATTTCTATGATACTTCAGATGCGGTCACCAGCAGTTTTGTAACAGGTGGACAAGGGAAAATTCCTTTTTATAGTTTTGGAGTTGATAATTATAGTGGCGTAATTGTCGGTTGGGTTAAAAAGACGTTTGGCCATGATTTGGATATGTTTAAAACTGATGATGCCGGTAATTATATTGATAAATTTGGCGATATTGCTGTCTATTCAGATGGGCATGGTGGCGTTGCAATCGAGCAAACCATCCTGGCGCAGCAGATTTTAGAAAATAAAAATAGAATCCGTGGGCTGGAGACTTACGACGGCACGAATCCTGAGACATTGGCAGAAATCAACCGTTTAAAAAAAGAAAACAAATGGCTTCAAGAACAACTGAAACAATTTAATCAGTTGAATGAATTACGTGTTTCTTTAACGGCGAGCGGTGGCGGATTATCTAGTAATGAACGGATTTATTTAGAAGATAGTCAAGCCTTAGCGGTTGTTAAAGTCGCCGCATCACAATTTGATGTAGCGATGGAAGAGTGCCTACATATTTACAAAAAAGTGATGCAAGAATTACAAGAAGATTGGGAAAACGGATTGCAACTCATTCAACGACATACACCAGAACTTTCGTATGCAGAAATGAGAGAGGCGATGGATCAAGTCCAATGTACGAAACAAACGATGGTTGACCAAGATCTGGAATATTTCCAGAAAAAATTCAGCAAAATCAATCGTATTAGAACTTCATTTGTTCAATTAACCCAACAAATTACCGCTAAAATAAATGAATTGGTTCAGAGAGATCAAGAATTAGCGAACCAACTGAAAGGAGCCTTAACATGACGACAGCCGATGAGCTAGAAAGATGCCGCAGACAATTGCGGGAGTTAGATGAGCAAGAAATGCTCTTAGCTTCTTATCAGAGAGAAAGCCAACAACTCGCTGAAGAAACCTATTATAACATTCAGTCTGCTATTCGAATGATTGCCGAAAATCAGCAACCACTACAACAAGCGAGACAAGCGCTTGGCCGATTAGAATATGACTTTTCAGAAGAAGTAAGTCATGCTAAGAGAAAACTTTACCGTCAGAGGGAAGAGTTAGAAATAAAGTATAGAAAATTAAATGCACAGCGGGAAAGTTAACGAAGGAGGATGTTCATGGAGTTATTGGAGAAATTATGGAAAGAATACCAAAAGAATCTGCAAAAAGTAACAGCGCAGTCTCTCGGTTTATCGCTGTTACAACAACAGAGTAAAAAAGTACAGAAAAGCAAGCGAAGGGAAAAAAATGCTTTAGGACAAGCCAAACGCTCAATAGAAAATGCAAATACTGGCTTAGAAAAGTCGGTCCAAGGACAATTTGGTAAAAAAGTAACCGATGTCTTAGACATACAGAGTCAAACTATAGACAGTTTGTAATAGATGTGAACTTATTTTTAATTAAAAGAAAGAGTCCTCAACCATTCGATATTTTGAGAATAGTTGAGGACTCTTTCTTCAACAAAAATCAACAACATTTGTTGAAGTTATTTGTAGATAACGTTTATCATTCACAAATTTACATTTTTTTGTAACGGATATCTCGTATAGTAATAACTGCAAATGAATTTCAGAAAATTTTTTGATAAGTCATCAAAGTGAGGGGATAGCGGTCTTTTATTGAAAAATAGCAACACAAAATAAACAGAACAAAAGAGAGAGGAATTCAAAGAATTATGACAGAACAAACACCAACAAAGCTTTTGAATAAAGGCTTTATCAGTATTACAGTGATTAATTTCATTGTCTATCTTGTTTATTATTTATTAATGGTTATTATTGCGGTGATTGCGCAAGATAGCTTACACGCTACTTTAGGTCAAGCGGGTTTGGCCTCAGGAATTTACATCATCGGGACATTGCTTGCACGACTTTTCATGGGGAAACTCCTTGAACTGATTGGGCGTAAACAAGTCTTACGTTATGGGGCTTTGTTTTATCTTTTAACGACTGTTGCGTATATGTATATGCCAAGTATGGGCATTCTTTATCTGGTCCGTTTTTTAAATGGGTTTGGTTACGGAACCGTTTCGACAGCGACCAACGCAATTGTTACCGCCTATATCCCTAAAAACAAAAAAGGGGAAGGGATCAATTATTATGGGTTGAGTACTAGTTTAGCAGCCGGCATTGGACCATTTATTGGGATGTTATTGTTAAATGTTTCCAACTTCCATGTCATTATTAACTTTTCAATTATTTTAATTTTGTTAACAACCATTGCTTGCTTCATTTTCCCAGTGAAAAATATTGAGTTAACACCTGAACATCGTGAAGCCTTATCTAAATGGAATTTTGATAGTTTTGTTGAAAAGAAAGTTTTATTTATTACATTTATCGCCTTTTTAATGGGTCTTGCTTATTCAAGTGTCTTATCTTTCTTATCTTCTTATGTCAAAGTAATCGATTTAGTTGACGTCAGCACCTTCTTCTTTATCGTCTATGCGGTCGTGATTACCTTAACACGTCCATCGACAGGTCGGATTTTCGATGTCAAGGGTGAACGCTACGTCATGTATCCGAGCTACATTTTCTTAACACTAGGCTTATTCTTATTAAGTATGACTACGTCTGGTTGGATGTTATTAGTTTCAGGTGGGTTAATTGGCTTAGGTTATGGTACTTTCATGTCAAATGGCCAAGCGGTTTGTCTTCAAGAAAGCCCAAGTCCTCACCGTATCGGGATTGCTTTATCGACTTATTTCATCGGTTTAGACCTTGGATTAGGGGTTGGTCCGTACGTTTTAGGTGAATTACGTAACTTTATGTCATTCCAACAAATGTACTTCTTAGCAGGCTGTATCCCAATCGTTTGTACTATTTTATATATGGTCTTCCACAAAGCTAAAAATGATGCCAAAGATTTGTCTCTTGAAACGATTGAAGAGATTGAACACGGCTCAGAACTATAAATGGACAAGGAGTGATTTCAATGCCTAACGATGAACGGATTTTAAACGTTTTACAACAAACACTAACGGAAATTCAACGCATGAACACGCGTTTAGCTAAAATTGAAACAGAGTTAGCCGATGTCGATCAACATCACGCGACTTTGGATCATTACTTGCAAGAGCTAGAATTGGTGACAGAAAATAACAACGTCATGTAAAATGAGTAGTTAGTAAATGAATGTTTTACGTTTTGGTATCACTAGAGTGGAACATTGAAAATTTTCGTAAAAAACGCCAAAAGGTAGCAGTTTTTCTGCTACCTTTTGGCGTTTTTTGTAATTTTTATCACTTAAAATGTTTCACGTGAAAACTTTTAAAAGTGGCGTGGACTTTGTTTGGTGACAATTTGTGTATTTAAATTTTCTAAGCTTTGCGCTAGTTCACCAATGCTAGCAGAAAAATCAACATAATAAGTGGGAACCGTTGATTTGACACTAACTTCTGAAAAGATATCTGTAATAATTACATCGAAAGGCTTTTCTGGTGAAGCGACAAAAATTAATTTTTTATCCACGGCTTTACTTAGCTTTTCATAAAGGGTATCTAAAATTAAATTACTTTGATTGGTCCTTACTAAGACACGAATCGGTGGTAAAGATTTCGTTTTCAATGTACAAAAAAGAATAAACAAGCAGTCAACTAACAATTTTTCATTGCCAATCAATGTCGGAAGCATTTCAATTGTAAGGCGCTTCACATCTTTGTAGAGACTTGGATTTTTTTGAAGTGCTTCTTTTAAAAAGCTTTCTTGCACAAATGGATTGGCAATCGTGACAAAGGTCTTAAAAAAGACACTTAAATTTTGGATAGAAGTATATAGATAAAGATACTCGTGAAATGTCAATTTAATTTGATAAAAAGACGTTAGTTGATAAATGATCTCTTTAATGGGTGAGCCTAATAGCTGGACCATATGCATCCGTGCTGCAGGAATTTCCAAGACATCTTGTGTGGCGTAGCTGACACTAATCGTCAATAAGAAAAAGGCAAAAAGGCCTTCTTTTTGTATAAATTTTGTTGGAACTTGGTGTAAGGCTTCTTCTTTAAAAAACAATTCAAATTCACTCAGATTAACAAAGGGATTAACAATCGCTTCTTCCTCCACGAAAGTTTCTTTGATAAAAAAGCCCTCTTTCCAACGCGCTAAAATCACCGCAGAAAAAATCAAGTCTTTTGTAAAATCTTGTGTTGTATTGAAAGAAACAGAGTGTTTTAAACGTCGAAAGAGACTGTGGACTTCTTTTTTAGTAATCGTGTGTAACGGCCAATCCCCTTCAGAGTAATTGTTCCAAAAAAGCATCATAAAGAAAATCCGAATATCTTTTTCTTTGCCCACCAACACATTGGTACGTTTTAAATTGATTTCAATCTGATATTTTTGGAGCCATTGGTTTAATTGTCCAATTTTTCGTGTAAAGGTTGATGAAGAAATCTCTAGGACTTTTTCAAAATGTTTGCTATCAATTGCATTATGGTTAAAGGCATAGGTCAGTACTTGATACGCGAAACTTTTTTTTACAAAGTAGGGCATCAAAAACGACAGTTGGAAATAGGGTGCAAACCAAAATGTGATTTCTTTGGCATTTGCTGATAAAGAAAATAAGTTCTCCCAGCCGTTTTTTTCAATTTCTGTTTGGAGCAAAGCTACAGATTGTAGAATGGTATTTTGTTGCATTTTTAATTGAGTCGCTAAAGTAGAAATCGCCAATGTTTGTTCTTCTGCTTCACGACGTTCGAGTAACTCTTCTAAAAGAGCAAAACTTTTACGATAAGGTACATCAAGTAACCCTGTTAACATCCGATTCCCTCCAAACTGTTTTCCCCACGCAATTTGGCAAAATAAATTTTGCGAACTACTTGTTTTAGGTTATAGTATTCATCTAAATAAGGAACGGGATGCCAATAAAAAGTTTTACTGGCGTGAAAAAGCGGATTATTTTTGTCAGTAATGACTAAGTCAGGCACTTCTTGAATATGATTAACAAATTTCAAAGGAACATCGCAATAATTATTGATTTCCTTCGCTAACCAATTTTCTTGTATCTGATTAATAGATGAATGAAGTAAAATTTTAACAGGAATTTGTTTATTTAATAAAACACTCCGAATAATTAAAAAAATGGTTTCTTTAAATAACGCATCTAGTGGATGTTGTTTGTCAAAAGGCAAACGCTTTAAGAAATAGTTGGTTGTTCGTGAAACATTTGGGTATTGTTTTTCATACAAAGAGACATTAGCAACCTCATAGCTCAATTCCTCTTCCACAGGGAAATGAATCAGTCGTTCACTGGCATTGGATAAATTAACCAACAAAAAGACCACTTCTATTGCGCTTAAATCCAACTGTAATTGCGTACATTTTTCAAAAATCCAAGTAGCGTGTGGACTGTTATCCATTCCCATGATCGCTAAGTTGGCAAAGTTGATGGTTTCCATTTGGACCAGAGAGTACATCGTTAATGTGCTGAAGAAATCATAATAAAAATGAATCTCAGCTTGCCAAGTGTCAGGCTCTTTTTGTTCATCAATAAAACAATCATTCACTAATAGTTGGAATTCTGAATAAGGAAAGGCCAAATTAATAGCAGCAACTTCTGGATAATTGGTGATTGTAAAACCGGATTGATAACGGAGTAAACCTATGGACATAATTAATTTTAATTTGCGTAAATCAGTATATGTAAAGTAAGGGTAACGGTTTTTGATGATTTCAATGAAGTTCTGCAATTGTGCTTGATTAGTCTTAGATAGAAATGGTACTAGAGAAGTTCCTGAAATGAAGAATAAGGAATAAAAGAAACTGCGAAAATCTTTCTCGTTACCACAAATTTTTTCTCGTCTTTTTAAGTTTAAATAACAATTAAATCTAGCTAGATGATTATTTAAACGGTCACTGACTTGTTTAAAAATAGAAAAGTTAATAAAGTGCTCTTCACAAAAATCTTTGGCTGAAGTGTAGCGTTTTAAAAGTAAATCCAGGGCTAACATATAGGTTAGTGACCCGCGGACAACAGCTTCTTTCATTAACTCAATCGGGATATTTTCATCGGCAACTAATTCTATGGACTGTTGATTATTAATGATGCGAATATGTACATTTTCATGTGTATTGACTCGAGAAATTAACAAAGTTAATTGATTCAATAAATTGTTGATATTGTAATGGGAAAATTCATATTTTCGTCGGAGTACTTGCATGGGGACTTTTTCTTTACTGTCATACAAGTATTCAATTAGGGAAAGTAACTGAATTTCCTGTTTGGTTAATAAGTTATACATAATAACCACCTTTCTAATTGGTTATGATTGTTTGATTTTTCAGATAATACAGATAGGGCATTCTTTTTTAAACGACATTTGACGATTGCCAGTGAAAGAACTAGTTGTTCTTATGCTACTGTATCTATTCTTAAAAATCAAGAAGAACTGAATGTGCCAAATGGAAGAAAACACGGACAAAAAACGATAGAGCAAAAAATTATTAAAAAAAACAACCAGTTTATATAAAACATTTAAATAACAAAAATGATAATTTGAGTCTGTTGATTTTTTAGCTTAAATAGCTCATACAAATAGGCTTTTTTGTCTGGTTAGTTCTTATGAAAAAAATTAAAAAAAACGGTATAGTGGAAGGAGGAATAGTAAAAATAAGAAAGGATAAGGGCGTGTTTTCATAAAGATGAAAAGGGTTTCTGGGATTTCATCAACTTTTTCTATTTGGAGGAGAAGTTGTTGATAATTTTTGCTGAAAAATCTCGTTATACTCTTCTTATTCTTATAGAAGAGTCTATAGGAAAAAGCAGAAAATGAATCCGCATTCGAAGTAAGAGTGCGTTTTGAGGAGATAAAAAGAAAAGGTGTGTTGGCTGTCTGTTTTAGCAAGGAAGAAAGACAACAGAAGAGCACTCACTTATTTGGTTTAAAATAAAAAATTGGTACGAAGTGAACGTTCTCTTCTATGTGTCGTTAGTAGAGGAAGGATGAAAGAAATGAGAAAGAATGGACCAATGGTAAACCGTTGGCTCTACGGGTTGATGTGTTTGTTACTTGTTCTAAATTATGGCACACCACTCATGGCTTTGGCGGAAGATGTTAACAGCGATGGCCAGTTAACGTTAGGAGAAGTGAAGCAAACCAGCCAACAAGAAATGACCTTAGCGCTTCAAGGAAAAGCACAACCAGTAACGCAAGAGGTTGTAGTGCATTATAGTGCCAATGTGTCAATCAAAGCTGCACATTGGGCAGCGCCCAATAATACGCGCAAGATTCAAGTGGATGACCAGAAGAAACAGATTCAAATTGAATTGAATCAGCAAGCGTTAGCAGATACGTTAGTCTTAACGTTGAACCCTACAGTTACAGAAGATGTGACGTTTTCTTATGGACAACAGCAACGAGCGTTGACGTTAAATACTGGTACTGATCCGACAGAATCAACGGCAATCACGAGTTCGCCAGCCGCATCAGCGAATGAAGGTCCAACAGAAGAAGCATCTACAAACTCCTCTGTTCCTCGTTCGTCCGAAGAAACTGTCGCCAGCACGACAAAAGCGATAGAAAGTAAAACAACCGAGTCTACGACTGTCAAACCGCGCGTAGCAGGACCAACAGATATCAGTGACTATTTTACAGGTGATGAAACAACGATTATCGATAATTTTGAAGATCCGATTTATTTAAATCCTGATGGCACACCAGCAACACCGCCGTATAAAGAAGATGTGACCATTCATTGGAACTTTAACTGGTCGATTCCAGAAGATGTGCGGGAACAAATGAAAGCAGGCGATTACTTCGAGTTTCAATTACCTGGCAATTTGAAACCTAATAAACCAGGTTCAGGTGATTTAGTTGATGCAGAAGGCAATGTCTATGGAACCTACACAATTAGTGAAGATGGTACGGTTCGTTTTACCTTTAATGAGCGAATCACGTCTGAAAGTGACATTCACGGGGACTTTTCTTTAGATACTCATTTGAATGATTCAGATGGGCGGGGCCCAGGAGATTGGGTGATTGATATTCCTACACAAGAAGATTTGCCGCCTGTAGTGATTCCGATTGTCCCAGATACCGAACAACAAATTGATAAACAAGGCCATTTTGATCGAACGCCCAATCCTAGTGCGATTACTTGGACGGTAGATATCAATCAAGCGATGAAAGATCAAACAAATCCAACTGTGACGGAAACATGGCCAACAGGGAATACCTTTAAGTCCGTGAAAGTCTATGAGTTAGTGATGAATCTTGATGGAACAATTAAAGAAGTGGGTCGCGAACTTAGTCCAGATGAATATACCGTTGATAAAAATGGCAATGTGACGATTAAAGGTGACACCAACAAAGCGTATCGTCTTGAGTACCAAACGACGATTGACGAGGCGGTTATTCCAGATGGCGGCGGCGATGTGCCTTTTAAAAATCACGCGACGTTAACAAGTGATAATAATCCAAATGGGTTAGATGCTGAAGCAACTGTTACCGCCACATATGGCAAAATGTTAGACAAGCGCAATATAGATTACGACGAAGCCAATCAAGAATTCACTTGGGAAATTAACTACAACTATGGTGAACAAACCATTCCAAAAGACCAAGCAGTCATTACAGACACAATGGGCGATAATTTAACGTTTGAACCAGATTCTTTACATTTATATTCAGTGACGTTTGATGACAAAGGAAATGAAGTCGTTGGAGCAGAACTTGTGGAAGGAAAAGATTACAAAGTGGTAATCAACGGAGACGGTTCCTTTGCAATTGACTTTTTACATGATGTGACTGGCGCAGTCAAGATTGATTATAAAACCAAAGTTGATGGAATTGTCGAAGGCGATGTTGCCGTGAATAATCGTGTGGATGTCGGCACTGGTCAGCATTCAGAAGGTGATGGCACAGCCAGTCAACAAAATATTATTAAAAACACTGGCGCAGTTGATTATCAAAATTCAACGATTGGTTGGACGTTAGCTGTGAATCAAAATAATTATTTGATGGAAAATGCCGTGATTACGGATACGTACGAACCAGTTCCTGGCTTAACTATGGTACCCAATTCGTTGGTTGTTAAAGATACAACCACTGGTGCTCAGTTGACGTTAGGTAAGGATTTCATGGTAGAAATAACTCGCAATGCAGATGGTGAAACAGGCTTTAAGTTAAGTTTCATGGGGGCATATGCCAAAACAAGTGATGCTTTCCACATAACCTATACTACCTTTTTCGATGTTACCGAGTTAGACGCTAATGATCCCGCGTTGGACCATTACCGAAATACTGCTGCCATTGATTGGACGGATGAAGCAGGAAACAATCATCATTCAGAAGATAGTAAACCGTTTAAACCTTTACCTGCTTTTGATTTAAATGCGCAAAAAAGCGGTGTTTACAATGCCGTCACCAAAGAAATCACTTGGACGATTGCGGTTAATTTAAGTAATAATCGTTTAGTCGACGCCTTTTTGACGGATCCAATTTTAACCAATCAAACCTATTTGGCTGGGAGCTTGAAAGTCTATGAAGGCAATACAAAGCCAGATGGTTCGGTTGAAAAAGTGAAACCAACGCAACCGTTGACGGATATCACAATGGAAGAACCAAGCGAGAAAAACCAAAATACTTGGCGTGTTGATTTTCCTAATGATAGTCGTACGTATGTGATTGAATTTAAGACGTCTGTTGATGAAAAAGTTATCGAAGGTTCGGCTAGTTATGACAATACCGCATCTTATACAAACCAAGGTTCTTCACGTGATGTGACAGGAAAAGTTTCCATTCAACATGGTGGCGAATCAGTGAAAAAAGGTGGCGAATACCACAAAGATGATCCAGATCATGTGTACTGGCATGTAATGATCAATGGCGCCCAATCGGTTTTAGACGATGTGGTTATTACTGATACACCCTCACCAAACCAAGTGTTAGATCCCGAGTCATTGGTGATTTACGGTACCAACGTAACAGAAGACGGAACTATTACGCCAGATAAATCTGTTATTTTAGAAGAAGGAAAAGATTACACACTGGAAGTTACCACCGATAATGAAACAGGACAACAAAAAATTGTCGTTAAAATGGCCCATATTGAAGCACCTTATTATATGGAATATCGTAGTTTAGTGACTTCTTCAGCGGCAGGGAGTACAGACACGGTATCCAACCAAGTGTCAATTACTGGAAATGGTTCAGAAGTCGTTCATGGGGATGACAATGGCGATGTGGTCGTTGACATTGATCACAGTGGCGGGCATGCCACAGGGACTAAAGGCAAAATTCAGCTGAAGAAAACAGCCATGGATGAGACGACTATTTTAGCAGGCGCCCATTTCCAAATTTGGGACCAAGCCAAAACACAAGTCCTACGTGAAGGTACAGTAGACGCCACTGGGGTTATCACATTTGGTGGGTTGCCACAAGGGCAATACATTTTGGTGGAGACAAAAGCACCAGAAGGCTATACAGTTTCGGACGAATTAGCTAAAGGCCGAGTCATTACTATTGATGAAGAAACTTCAGCCGAAGGAGCACAACCAACCATTATTAAAAACGATGTCAATAAAGTATTTTTAGAAAAAATGGATGAGAAGGGTAAAAAGTTAGTCAATGCACGCTTTAAATTAGAGCATGCCGTAACCACGCCGTTTACTCATTGGGAAGAAGTTCCCCTTGCGCCGGATCGAACCAACGCAAATGGCCAGTTAGAGGTGGATAGTTTAAAACCAGGGCTTTATCAGTTCACAGAAATCGAAGCACCGACAGGCTATCTTTTAGACACGACCCCCAAACGATTCATCGTGACACAAAATACGAGCGGACAAATTCGTGATGTTCATGTCAAAATGCTTAATTACCAAGGTTCTGCTGAACTAATTAAAAAAGACCAAGCAGGCAATCCATTAGCAGGTGCTGAATTTTCAGTCCTTGATGCCACAGGACAAGCGGTTCGAGAACACGTAGTTTCGGATGCAAACGGAAAAGTCACAGTGACGGATTTAGCCCCAGGCAAATATCAATTTGTGGAAACCAAAGCGCCAGCAGGGTACCTTTTAAACACTGAACCAAGTGCTTTCACGATTGCAGCAAGCGATCGGGGCAAACCAGCAACAGTTATAGCAACGGCTAACTTTGTTAACTATCAAGGCGCAGCTAAATTAATCAAAAAAGATGTGAATGGACACTTATTAAGTGGTGCGACATTTAAAGTGCTTGATGCGAAGGGACAAACGATTCAAACAGGCTTGACGACAAATAATCAAGGGGAAATTATTGCAGAGCACTTAGCCCCAGGTAAATATCGCTTTGTAGAAACCAAAGCGCCAACAGGCTATTTGTTAAATACCACGCCAGTCCCATTTGAAATTGCTGAGAAAAATGCTGGTAAACCAGCGGTCGTGGTTGCTAGTGACAACTTTGTGAATTACAAAGGGGCTTTCCAAATCGTGAAAACGAATAGCGCAGACCAACCATTAGCAGGTGCTGTTTTTGAACTATATGATCACAATAAACAATCATTAGGGATTACAGCAACGAGTGGCAAAGATGGCAAAATTATCTTTAGAGACTTGGCGCCAGGTACCTATTATTATAAAGAAATCAAAGCACCAAAATTACCAGATGGCGCAGATTATATTATTTATCCTGAATTAGTAAAAGTAGAAATTCGTGGTGATTTCAAAGGTGATCCGGAGATCTTCCAATTAGGCGCCTTCGCCAATTTCAAAGGACGTGCCGTCTTTAAGAAAATTGATGCCAATGCGAACCCACTTCCAGGAACGATTTTTAAATTGTATCGAATCGAAAACGGGGAAAAAATCTTTGAAAGAGAAGTAACTGCTGAAAAAGATGGTTCATTGGCTATGGAGGATTTAGGCGCTGGTAGTTATGAATTAGATGAAATGGATGCAACGGATGGCTATATCGTCAATAAACAACCCATTTATTTTGTAGTGAAGAAGAATTCAAATGATAAACAACCACTAGATGAGTTAGAGTTTGTAAATTATCAAGCGGAAGTAACGGGACGTAAAGTCAACGAGCAAGGTCAAACCTTAGCGGGTGCAGTTTTTGCAATTTACAATGCCGATGAGCAGAATCAGCCACAAGGTTCACCGATAACATTCTTGAATCGTGCAGGAGAAAAGGTTTCTGAAATAACAACGGATAAGACTGGCGAAATTTACGCTAAAGGGCTGAATGAAGGGCATTACGTTTTAGTGGAAACGAAAGCACCAACAGGTTATCTGTTAGACACAACGCCACATCCATTTGATGTAACCGCCCAATTAGGAAAAGAGCAGCCAATTGCTTTAGGCGATCTTATCAATTATCAAGGAACTGCTCAATTAACCAAAGAAAACGAAACAGGTGAAGCATTGGCAGGTGCGGTGTTTAAGGTCATTGATGAAACAGGGCAAACCGTAGCTGGACAAGCCAATCTGATGTCTGACAAGCAAGGCAAAGTCATTGCGAAAAACTTAGCACCGGGAACGTATCGTTTTGTGGAGACACAAGCGCCAACTGGCTATCTTCTTAATGAAACGCCAAGCGCAAGCTTTACGATTGCGAAAGACAACCAAGGCAAACCAGCCACTGTGGTACTTAAAGCACCTTTTATTAATTACCAAGGTGCTGCCAAGCTAGTGAAAATTGATCAGCAAAAGAATGCCTTAGCAGGTGCTGAATTTAAAGTGACAGATGCAGAGACAGGACAAACTGTCGCTCGTTCATTACGTTCTGACAACCAAGGGTTAGTTCAAGTGAACCACTTACAACCAGGAAAATATACCTTTGTGGAAACAAAAGCACCGGATGGTTACCAACTGTCTAAGCAAGCTGTCGCATTCACTATTGCAGCAACAGCGAAAGACAAACCTGAACTCGTGGATGCGGGCACGTTTGTTAACGAGAAACAACCTTTATCCAAAAAAACAAAACCAAATCAGCCAACAACGAAACAAGCAGCTAGAGAGACAGGTTGGCTTGGTTTACCGAAAACCAACACACAAGTCAATTACTTCTTTGTCTTTATCGGCCTCCTGTTGGTCGGTTTGGCAAGTTGGCTCTTCTATAAAAAGAGCAAGAAATAAGCAAAAGCTATAAAAAAACAGAAAGAGCCTGGAACAAAAATCACTTTGGATTTTTGTTCCAGGCTCAAAACCTTATAAACGGCGGTAACAGAACCAACTCCTTCGGAAATAAGCCGAAATTCTCCAAAAATTAAAGAGCAATTTTCGGAAATTTCTTCTTATTTCTCGGAGCTAAACGGTTCTGTACCGACCTCTTTTTCATCTTAAGCTAATCAACTGAACAAAAGCAGCTCCTTCTTATTGACATTCTCAGGTAAGCCTTCATCTCAGTTTAGCCTTTGAACAGAACTTACGGGGTTCTTGGAGATAACCGCTTGTGCCTCAGCCTTTGTTTTTCGATGCTATCTTTAGGTATTTTGGCTAAAATATTGTACACTTTACATGTGCAAGAAATTTAGTTAGAGATATGAGGATAGAATGATGAAAAAGATGATGGTTTTATACAACGAAACTTCAGGAAGTAGTGAAAGTAAAGAGATTGCAGAACGCTTTAAAAAAGCTGCAGAAGCGAAAGGGGAAGCGGTTATTTTGCAACCTTCCAATCCAGACATTGATCCTGAAGAAATGCGGAAAAATGCCAAAGAAAATCAAGTGGGTGTCTTGGTCGTCATTGGTGGTGACGGGACCATTCATCATGCCGTTCAAAATTTTAAAGACACCATTCGTGACTATCAAATAGGGATTATTCCCGGTGGAACAGTCAATAATTTTGCACGTGTGTTAAGTATTCCTTTGAAAGAAGAAGACGCCTTTGAGACCATTTTGGCAGGACAGACCACGCCAGTTGATTTTGGGATGGTAAATCAAGATGTGATGATTTCGACCTTAACGATTGGACTATTAGCGGACACAGCAGCAAATGTGACCCAACAGGAGAAACAAAAATATGGTCCTTTAGCCTTTACAAAGCAATTTTTCCGCTTATTAATGAAAAAGAAAAAATACAAACTAAAAATTGATGGCGATGAAAGACGTTGGCATGGCAAAGCCCAATTATTAACGATGACCATGACGAATTCTGCTGGCGGCTTTACCAATTTTGATGCCAATGCCACGCCAGATGACGGCGAAGTCCACATTATCATTTTACCTAAGTTAGTTTTTTACAAGTTTGTCTATTATTTACCTAAAATTATCAGAGGACAATTAAATGAAATTCCTGGTGTCGTGTATTTCTCTGGGAGTCAATTTAAAATTAGTGGCGAAAAAGACAAGAAAGTCCAAACACGAACAGATGGCGACCCTACCGATGATTTACCGATTAAAGTAACGGTGGAAGCTGGGGGACTCAACGTGTTTGTTCCTGAAACGTCCACATCTACGAAAGAATAAAAGAAACAACTGTTATTTTTTCGTGGAATAGATTTCTCATTTTGTGTACAATAGAACAGAAGAGAGGCAGTTGAGTGAACAGTGAAATGGGATGAATATGTTGATATATTCGATACAGATGTCGTTTCTAAAATTATTATTTTAAGAAACTTGCCAATTAATGAAGGCTGGATTGACATCAATGAGTTAGCAGAAGAATTACAATTAAACAAAAAATCAGTCAAAAAATACGTAGAACTTCTAAAAGATGACATTACGTATTATGCTGTGGATAATGATGCTTCTTTGGCTTTTGAAAAGGGGCATGGCTATCGCTTGAACTTGGCGTCCAGTCAAGCATTCCAGAAACTTTATACAGCAATTTTTCGGGATAGTTTAACTTATCAAGTAATGGAAGATTTATTCTGGGGTCGATTTAATGGAATTGTGCCAGCGACAGCAAAGTATCATACCAGTGATGCCACGATTCGGCGCTTGCTTAAAGGGTTTACAGAAATTTTAGCGCCATTGGGGTTAGTGATTAATAAAAGCACCTGGAAAATTGAAGGCAATGAAGCGTATTTGCGCCATTTTGCTTACACTATTTTTATGGACTTAATCCGTGATACTTGGCCTTTTGACTATATACAAGAAACGGAAGTCGCACAAACTGTCCAAAAAATGATGGCTTTTTTCAACGTAGAAGTTGCGGAAACGGTGATACGCCGAGTTAAATATATGGTCGCTATCTCAAAAGTCCGTAGTGCGCAAGGCGCCGAATATCGACCTTCAGCCGAGCAAGAAACTTATTTAGAAGGTAATAAACATTACCAAGCCTTTATAGAAGAGATGACAGCTACAACCCTTTTCCTTAACAAAAACGATTTAACTTTTGTGTACTTTTTCTTGTTAGCCAATGACCAATTTTATCAAGATGAAGCCACTGCACAAGCAATTTTAGCGCATTTTAATGAGACTGAAGCGCCTGTTTACATGTTGACTCATTTAGTCCAACATTTCTTATTAGAAGAAATACACATGACGCCGCAATTGGAGAAAATTCGTCCGCAAATTTTTTATTATTTGTTTGCTACACATTTATTTGCCGAACTTTACTATGTCCAAAATGTGAAAATGTATAATGTCTTTTGGAATAAAGTCAAAGAAAAATATCCAGTTCTTTTAGAAGAATTAAGCCAAGGCTTAAATCAACTTTACGAACAAACAGGCAATGAATTATTTACAAATAAAGAATTTTTGGCTTTGCGTTATTCTAGTGTTTTGGCGCTTTCTAATGATTTAATTCATCGTGAACAAAAAATTGTTTTAGGGTTAAAATCAGGCTTGCCAGTACTGGAAGAAGAACGGGTGAAACTTTCGATTGAAAATAATTTTCGTCGGTTTTATGCATTGGAAGTCTTACGATACAGTGAAGCAAGCAAAGAAGAATGGCAAAATATTGATTTACTATTAGTGACTTCTTTGACAGATGTAGAAACGGGCCATCCAGAGATCTTTTTACTTTCAAGTGAGTTAACGTTTGAACAATATAATCGTTTGAACCAAAAAATAGTAAAAATTAACGAGAAAAGAACCACGTCACTTTAATAAAAAATCAAAAAAATGGGCTTTTTTGAGGTATATGTCCGATAAATTGTAAAAAAATTTTTCTAAAAAGTAAAAAAAGACAAGAAGAAAACGTCAATAAGTAGGTAATCAACACCTACTTATTGACGTTTTCTCGTTGTTTTTTAATAAATACTGCGTCAATTCTTCTGAAAATTATGTCAAAAAGGTACTTTTTTTGCTTTTTTTATCGTAAATAATAGATGATTAGCTATTGATAGTAAAGGAACTACTACTTTTTTTAACAGGCGGTTAAAAAATATTGAGGGTTCTCACAAGAATTTTTCTATATAATAGAAAGAGCAAGGGAAGGAAGGCGGGATAGAATGAAAAAACGGATGGAACAAATTGAAGAAATCTTAAGTTGTGAAGAAAATAGTGCCGGTGTTCGATTAAAGGAATTGGTTGAGGCCTTAGAATTAGAAGTCACAAATCAAAACTTGTTAAAGGTAACAAGTATCTTACATATGAATCCAAAATTCAAAAAAATTTATGCATACGAAGACAGTCGTGTTATTACGCTGTATCAACTTTTACAAAATAAGCCGTTGGAAGTAACGGAATGAAAAGAGGGAAACACATGAAGAAAACAATACTTATTCTTCTATTTGGTTTATTGACGGTGGTTGGTCTACCAATGGTGACTGAAGCGGCTGAACCAGTTGATGCAACAGATGCAACAATTTTTGGTGCGCAAGCGATGGTACCTAATAGCACAGAGGATCAAACAGATAAGTTACAGACATTACTGAGTCAGACAGCAAAGGAAGGACGGGCATTATTTTTACCACAGGGAAGTTATGCTCTGTCAAAAGATATTGCGATTTCTTCAAATTATCAATTAATTGGCGATACAACAGGAGCCACTATTTTACATAATGCTACAGGTGCACCGATTCAGCTAACAGACACAACGTACGGGACGAAAACCAATGTACGACTTCAAAATATTGCTTTTGACGGCATCAATGTGACCTTAAAATTGACGAATCAATTAATGCTAGCAAACAATATCTTTTATAATCCATTAAAAGGATTCGTGGTCAATTTAAATGCAGATATTGGCGTTAAAATTTCAGGTAATATTTTCATGCGAGACACAGCACATATGCAGCCAGGGATTGATTTTAACCGAGCGATTTACATTGGTGGTTATTCAACACCAAGTCGCTTCCAGTATATGTCAGATGTAGACATCGTGGACAATTTATTTGGGTTAAAAGTGACGGAATTAGATGCGATTAAAAGCACCAGTCGTTCAGACTTAGCAGCAACTATTACACGTTTACAAACAGCCATTGAAGCAGGTGCTATTTCAGTACCTAATGAACAAAATTATCTATCCACCGGGGTTAATTCTTTTAATATGTTGAAGGATGTAACTGTCCAACATAATTTTTTCTATTCACCCTATGACAATGAAAACTTAAACGGCTTAGGTGGCGATCATGCGATTTATTTCCGTGGTGCCCAAAATATCACGGTGGTGGGGAATCACTTACGTGGACTACAAAATGGTCCAGCTGGCGGATTTAAGTTTAAATCAGGCCGTAATATTACGATTATGAATAATTATTTGCGAAATACAGGTCTCATTATGTATGGAACACCAGAGATTGGTTTGGCAGAAACGCAAGCAGAGGGTGCTATCTCAGAACTCTCTAACTGGTTAGTGGCTAATAACATTTTTGATTGGAAGTATTGGAACAATCAATATGCAATTGGAATGGAATACAATCGACATACAGGAAATAACAATGTGTTCAATGGCGTATTTATCAACAATCAGTTTGTTAACTACCACAATATTCCACAAAACCGACGTCGGGAATTGTTAATCGCTAGTGGCGGTGGTTTCCGACCAGAAACGAGTTTTGTGAAAGACAATACTCGAGATGATGGCCTTAAAAACGGCCAATTATTGGTAGAAAATTGGACAGAGGCGGACTATCGCTTAATGCCAGCAACATGGGAATCGTTAATTTCACCAACACTTTATGAGCAATATAAAAATACGCCAATTCCGGTTAGAAATACTTTAGCAACCCCTGTGGCTACAACGATTGTGCAAGGACAATCAATCGATCCGCAGCAACTGGTTGCTAA
>OBUY01000349.1_pt1 | contig 20381 bp, 16 predicted proteins | sample 1475781 | NCBI WGS metagenome assembly OBUY01 (sample SAMEA2579912, study PRJEB22360) | human gut metagenome | biome: human gut; feature: human-associated habitat; material: faeces | place: Denmark | collected 2008/2010 | reverse complement strand
AACTGTGACACCCCCTGCCAATCGTGGCCGGGCGCCCCGGCAGCGGCAGCCACAGCATGACCGGCAGCGGTGTCCCAAATATTGGTTGGCCCAAAACGCGGGTAGAGCTGAGCCTGCCCTTCCGCCACCAGGCAAAATTTCAGTGAAGAACCGATGGATGTCGTCTGGTGTTCGCCAAGCTGTTGCAGATACTCTTTCAGCTCCGCATCCGCATGGGAACGGCTAATGACAACCAGAGGCGGGCGAGCGTCGCGTACCTGAATCTGCTTGCGCACGCCGCACTCTTCTTTCCAGGCTTTTCCTTCCTCCGCGCTGTACATTACGTTCATTACCGGCGCATACACCACACCTAATATCGGTTTGCCTTTGTCGATCAGCGCAATGTTAACGGTAAATTCGCCATTTCGTTTAATAAACTCTTTGGTGCCGTCCAGCGGATCCACCAGCCAGTAACGTTGCCAGTGCTGGCGGACTTCCCAACCGGGAGGATCTTCTTCAGAAAGAACGGGGATATCCGGCGTCAGTTTACGTAATCCTTCCATGATTACGGTATGCGCGGCGATATCTGCCGCCGTCACCGGAGAGTCATCTGCTTTGTTGGCAACGTCCATCGGTTTAGTCCCGTCGTAGACCTGCATAATGGCATCGCCCGCAATCCGTGCAAGCTGGCATACTTGATCTAACATTCTCCACCTCGTCTCTGTGAGCGGCGTTAACTTATTGTTTTACTTATACCCCATCGCTATAGAATCCGCCAACTGTGATGGCGTCATCGTTTCCTGATTTATTATTTATGGCATCCTTCACGCTCCGTATGAAAGACGTTTCATCTTCTCGTTCATAAAAGGATGTCCCTTATGATTAAGTTTAGCGCAACGCTCCTGGCCACGCTGATTGCTGCCAGCGTGAATGCGGCAACAGTCGATCTACGCATAATGGAAACCTCTGATTTGCATAGCAACATGATGGATTTCGATTATTACAAAGACACATCCACAGAAAAATTTGGGCTGGTACGCACCGCGAGCCTGATTAATGACGCGCGCAATGAAGTGAAAAATAGCGTGTTGGTCGATAACGGTGACCTGATTCAGGGCAGTCCGCTGGCGGATTACATGTCGGCTAAAGGATTAAAAGCCGGTGATATTCATCCGGTCTATAAGGCGCTGAATACGCTGGATTATACCGTCGGTACACTCGGCAATCATGAATTTAATTACGGTCTGGATTACCTGAAAAACGCGCTGGCGGGGGCGAAATTCCCCTATGTAAATGCCAATGTCATTGACGTAAAAACCAACCATCCGATGTTTACACCGTATTTAATTAAAGACACCGAAGTAGTCGATAAAGACGGGAAAAAGCAAACGCTGAAAATTGGCTATATCGGCGTCGTGCCACCGCAGATTATGGGATGGGATAAAGCCAATTTATCCGGCAAAGTTACCGTTAACGATATTACCGAAACAGTGCGCAAGTACGTGCCGGAAATGCGCGAGAAAGGTGCCGATGTCGTTGTCGTTCTGGCGCATTCTGGTCTGTCTGCCGATCCGTATAAAGTAATGGCGGAAAACTCAGTTTATTATCTCAGTGAAATTCCGGGCGTTGATGCCATTATGTTTGGTCATGCCCATGCCGTCTTCCCGGGCAAAGATTTTGCTGATATCAAAGGCGTAGATATCGCCAAAGGTACGATTAACGGTGTTCCGGCGGTAATGCCAGGCATGTGGGGCGATCATCTCGGCGTGGTCGATCTGCAACTCAATAATGACAGCGGGAAATGGCAGGTGACGCAAGCAAAAGCGGAAGCTCGCCCGATTTACGATGTCGCCAATAAAAAATCACTCGCCGCTGAAGACAGCAAGTTGGTTGCAACGCTGAAAGCCGATCACGATGCCACACGCCAGTTTGTCAGCAAACCTATCGGGAAATCCGCCGACAATATGTATAGCTATCTGGCGCTGGTACAGGACGATCCGACGGTGCAGGTGGTGAACAACGCGCAAAAAGCGTATGTCGAACATTACATTCAGGGCGATCCGGATCTGGCAAAACTGCCGGTGCTCTCTGCCGCTGCGCCGTTTAAAGTTGGCGGTCGCAAGAACGATCCTGCCAGCTATGTAGAAGTGGAAAAAGGCCAACTGACTTTCCGTAATGCCGCCGATCTCTATCTCTATCCCAATACGCTGATTGTGGTAAAAGCCAGCGGCAAGGAAGTTAAAGAGTGGCTGGAGTGCTCCGCCGGGCAGTTTAACCAGATAGATCCCAACAGCACTAAACCGCAGTCATTAATCAACTGGGATGGCTTCCGTACCTATAACTTTGATGTGATTGACGGCGTGAATTATCAGATTGATGTTACCCAGCCAGCCCGCTATGACGGTGAATGTCAGGTGATTAATGCCAATGCGGAAAGGATTAAGAATCTGACCTTTAATGGTAAACCGATTGATCCGGACGCGATGTTCCTGGTTGCTACCAATAATTATCGTGCATACGGTGGCAAATTTGCCGGAACAGGCGACAGCCATATCGCCTTTGCGTCGCCGGATGAGAACCGTTCGGTGCTGGCAGCGTGGATTGCTGAAGAGTCGAAGCGTGCAGGAGAAATTCACCCAGCGGCAGATAATAACTGGCGTTTAGCGCCGATTGCCGGTGATAAAAAACTGGATATTCGTTTTGAAACGTCCCCGTCCGATAAAGCCGCAGACTTTATTAAAGAGAAGGGTCAGTATCCGATGAATAAAGTCGCGACTGATGATATCGGGTTTGCGATTTATCAGGTGGATTTGAGTAAGTAAGACACACCGTTTTCGGTCTACACATCATGCATCGCATCCGGCACTTCCTGGCGGATGCGATGCCGACGCGTCTTATCCGCCCTACAAACCACGAATCGTAGGTCTCCGGCAGTTATGCCGCACGTTCATCCCGCACCGCCAGCACCTCTGGCAAATTCAACTCAATCCAGTCTGCCAGTGCAGCAACCTTTTCACTGACCTGTTCACCCAGCGGTGTGAGGCTATATTCCACATGCGGCGGCACCACCGGATACGCGATACGGTTAACAAATCCATCCTGCTCCAGCGCCTGTAACGACTGCGCGAGCATCTTTTCGCTCACTCCGCCCATTTTACGCCGCAAGTCGCTAAAGCGATGAGTGCCTTCGCGCAGCGCCACCAGAATCAGTACACCCCAACGGCTGGTAACGTGTTTCAACACATCCCGCGACGGACACTGCTCAGCGAAGAGGTTTCCCTCTTTCAGTTGTTGCGACAGGCTTACCCGACTCATTTCATACTTACCTTTTTGTATGTACTTACTAAAAGTTAGTTTAGGTGTTAGCGTATTTAAACACAAGACAAACCAATGGAGATTTCTCATGATCGCAATCACCGGCGCGACCGGCCAGCTTGGTCACAATGTAATTGAATCTTTGCTGCAAACCGTTTCTGCCAGCCAAATAGTGGCTATCGCACGTAATCCGGAAAAAGCGCATGCTTTGAGCGCACAAGGCATTAGCGTGCGTCAGGCTGACTACGGCGATGAAGCTGCACTGACATCTGCGCTACAGGGCGTGGAAAAATTGCTGCTGATCTCTTCCAGCGAAGTGGGACAGCGTGCCTCGCAGCATCGTAATGTTATTAATGCAGCAAAGGCGGCTGGCGTGAAATTTATCGCCTACACCAGCCTGTTACATGCGGACACCTCCCCGCTCGGCCTGGCTGCTGAGCATATCGAGACGGAGAAAATGCTGGCTGATTCTGGCATCGCTTATACCCTGCTGCGCAACGGCTGGTACACTGAAAACTACCTCGCCAGCGCCCCGGCAGCACTGGAACACGGCGTATTTATTGGTGCGGCGGGCGATGGCAAAATTGCCTCAGCAACTCGTGCAGATTACGCAGAGGCTGCGGCACGCGTAATTAGCGAAGCAGGTCACGAAGGCAAAGTCTATGAGCTGGCGGGCGACAACGCCTGGACGCTGACACAGTTAGCGGCAGAGCTGACCAAACAGAGCGGCAAACCAGTTATCTACCAGAATATGAGCGAAGCCGATTTCGCCGCAGCGCTGAAAAGCGTTGGTCTTCCTGGCGGACTGGCGGATATGCTGGCTGACTCTGACGTTGGCGCATCAAAAGGTGGTCTGTTTGATGACAGCAAAACACTCAGCACGCTGATTGGCCGCCCGACAACAACATTAGCCGAAAGCGTAAACGCGCTTTTTAATGTTAATAACTAGTTAATTAAAGTGGCATCCTCCCGCATCCTCTCTGATAATGACGGGATGCGGGGAGCAACCATCTCTGTTCCCTGAATATTTCTTCTGACAGACCAATGGATGCCAGTGATGATTAGCGGCGTGCTGTACGCCCTGTTAGCAGGGTTGATGTGGGGGCTTATTTTTGTCGGGCCGTTGATCGTTCCAGAATACCCGGCGATGTTGCAATCAATGGGACGCTATCTGGCATTAGGTTTAATTGCACTGCCCATTGCCTGGCTGGGGCGCGTGCGTCTGCGTCAGTTGACACGTCGCGACTGGCTTACCGCGCTAATGCTCACCATGATGGGCAATCTCATCTATTACTTTTGCCTTGCCAGTGCCATTCAGCGAACCGGCGCGCCTGTTTCCACGATGATTATCGGCACCCTGCCAGTGGTTATCCCGGTCTTTGCCAATTTGCTGTACAGCCAGCGCGACGGCAAACTCGCGTGGGGGAAACTCGCCCCGGCGCTGGTTTGTATTGGTATCGGCCTTGCGTGTGTAAATATTGCTGAGTTAAACCACGGTCTCCCCAATTTTGACTGGGCACGTTATACCTCAGGCGTCATGCTGGCATTAGTCTCCGTGGTTTGCTGGGCGTGGTATGCATTGCGCAACGCCCGCTGGCTGCGGGAAAATCCAGACAAACATCCAATGATGTGGGCGACGGCGCAGGCGCTGGTCACGCTGCCGGTTTCGCTCATCGGTTATGTTGTTGCTTGTTTCTGGCTGAATACGCAAATACCTGATTTCTCTCTACCTTTTGGCTCCCGTCCACTGGCCTTTATTAGCCTGATGATTGCTATCGCCGTGCTTTGCTCATGGGTCGGCGCACTTTGCTGGAACGTCGCCAGCCAGCGATTACCGACGGTGATCCTCGGGCCGCTGATTGTTTTCGAAACGCTGGCAGGTTTGCTGTACACCTTTTTACTCCGCCAACAAATTCCACCGCTGATGACGCTGAGCGGTATCGCGCTGTTAGTGGCCGGCGTGATCATTGCAGTCAGAGCAAAACCGGAAAAACCCTTAGCTGAACCTGTCTCTGAAAGTTGACACCTTGCCAATCTGTTAAATAATCCTCTGCTACGTAAGGGTTATAGCTTTTAACTTAAAGATGCATTTAAAATACATCTTATCTTATTAAGAATGAGGTATCAGCTATGGCTTATCGCGACCAACCTTTAGGTGAACTGGCGCTCTCTATTCCTCGCGCTTCGGCTCTGTTTCGTCAATATGATATGGATTACTGCTGCGGCGGTAAGCAGACGCTGGCTCGCGCGGCGGCACGTAAAGAACTGGATGTTGACGTCATTGAAGCCGAACTGGCAAAGCTTGCTGAACAACCGATTGAGAAAGACTGGCGTAGCGCGCCGCTGGCAGAAATCATCGACCATATCATCGTGCGCTACCACGATCGTCACCGTGAACAACTGCCAGAGTTGATCCTGCAAGCCACCAAAGTAGAGCGCGTTCACGCCGACAAACCGAGCGTGCCAAAAGGGCTGACAAAATACCTGACTATGCTGCATGAAGAGCTTTCCAGCCACATGATGAAAGAAGAGCAGATCCTCTTCCCGATGATCAAACAAGGCATGGGCAGCCAGGCGATGGGGCCAATCAGCGTAATGGAAAGCGAACACGATGAAGCAGGTGAGCTGTTGGAGGTTATCAAACACATTACCAATAACGTCACACCGCCGCCGGAAGCCTGCACCACCTGGAAAGCGATGTATAACGGTATTAATGAACTGATTGATGATTTAATGGAGCACATCAGTCTGGAAAATAATGTACTGTTCCCACGCGCGCTGGCGGGTGAGTGATTTGCTTGATCAACGATCCTGACATGAGCAGGATCGTTGATTGTTAAGTGATTCAGTCACTCAGTGGAAGCAATTCATTATTGTAACTGGTGTACTTACCTTCAACGGTAAGCAGACTGCCGTTTTTATCAAGATGCGCCGCATTGAGTTGTCGAGTCTCATTACGCCGCTTCGCATCACGAACCAACCCATCTCCTACGTAATAAATATAATGGTCATCATGAGCAAAGGTATCTGATAATTGACCATTGGCGTATTTAAACCACGTCCATTGGCCTTTCAGTTCAAAGAGCTCAACCGTGTCTTCGTTAATAAAATACGTATAGCGGTCATCATGTGCCAAATAATTTAATGTTGTGCCATCGGGGCTTTTATACCACGTCCAATGCCCATTAATATCGAAAATAGTCACATCAGCGCTCGCGATGAAATAAACTTTATTCCCTACAATATTAACGCCTCCCTGTAATTCTTGTTTGGGGTCGGGTAAATGAATAACCGAAAGCGTTTTTTCGACCCCAGAAACATACTTCACCAGATAGAGCGAATCTTTATATTGCGCCACATTCTGCGTCAACGGGCGAAAATATTCCGGATCAACATCAGGAATGGTCGCAACCCGGCAGTCATTAGCGCGCCGGGAAGCATCACGCGTCAACCATGTTACTTTATCTCGCTGTAGATCAAACGTACTCCGGCAATCTTTCCCGAACGAATAACGTTTCTCCCCGTTTTTGTCGCGATAAATCAGTAGTGAACCGGCCATCCAGCGCACAAGATGAAAGGTATCCGGATCGGCATTGATGGCATCTCCATTCACAAAGACCTGCGATTGGGTTCGCCAAATGGTATCCCACGGTCCAGGATTACTTTTGCTTTCACAACTATTAGGTGAATAAAGAATGGGGCGACGTGTCCAGGATTTAACGCCAAGAATAGAATACCCTTGTGCACTGCCTAACCAACGCCCTTGAAAATAAATATTGCGGCGATCTTTGAGCACATCCGCAGAATCACCTGAACGAACGCGACCGCCGACTTGTTGCAGCGAATCCATATCAACCTGCTTTTCGCCGCGGTTATCATCCGTGCGTTCGCCATCAAAATAGAGGCTGTCTTTATCAGCGGCAAAACGTCCCCAGGCACGGAATGTTGCGGCATCGACTTTCGGTGTTCCCGGCGGGTTCTGGACTATTTTCCCTGCCCATAAAATATGACGGCCATCAGTCAACCAGTCGAAACGCCAGCCGCCATTAGTTCTGATATAAGTGCCAGCATCCACTTGTACAAAATCATTATTGATATTATCCGGAGAATCATATTTATCATCAGTGCCGTTGGGTACGCGGCGAAGTTGCTTAAACTTGACCTGCGGTAAATGAATATCCGGAAAATAGAGTCCATAATCGTCACTATCTTCAACGCTATATTTTGTTCCTTGCCCCCACGGCTGGTAGTAAAACGCAGCAGAAGGTACACCGGAGCAGGCTAGTGAGGTGGTTGAAAATAAAGCCAGGGCGAGACAAAGGGGTTTAATTCGCAACATAGCGTCATCCTGAAGCTGTTAGTGTGAAGAGGTTATTTAAATAAGGGTTTTAGTCCGCTCGGAGGTTGCTTCACCGATGACCATCCTCCCACACCCAGGTTATAACGCAGCCATTCACCTTGCCGGGCACGCTCTTTCACAATTTCAGTCGCTTGTTGAGCGTAAAGCTGCCCGTCTGGAGATATATACGTATTAATTAATCTCCGCCAACCACCTGCTTCAAGTGAGCCGGAGAGTTCCTCCGACTTAAGATTAATCAATTCACCTTCACCCAAGGCGTTGGTTGTTACTTTATAAATTTGGTTCTTATATAAACCGGTGTCCCAAACAAACAGATAAAAATATTCCGGATCAACCCCCACCAGCGTTTCATAAACACAGTCACTGCCCGCTGGAGTGGCTTCATGTTTGAGCCAGGACACATTATTCAGACCACTATTAAATGGCGCACAGCGATACTCAATATCCTCAAGCTCATAGTCATGCTCGCCGCTTTTATCGCGATAAACCAACCGTTCACCAGGCATCCAACGTTTAATCTGAAAAGTTTTGCGATCGGCGGGCAGAAGCTTACCGTTAACAATTACCTGCGAATTTGTCAGCACAACAAATTGTATGGCTGAATCATGCCGCACGATTTGAAATCCATCGGCATGACCCAACCAGCGACCTTTATGCCAAAGACTATTTTTATCACGCAGTAAATTCCAGATGTCCGTCTCTTCCAGCGTTGACATATCCACCTGCTTATCACCGCTATTATCATCGGTACGCTGACCATCAAAATAGATACTGCGTTTATCGGCAGCGAAAGCGCCGAATGCCTGAAAACTGGTGGCATCGACATTAGGTTTACCGGATGGGTTTGTCAGGACTTTGCCTGCCCAAAGGACAGAGCGTCCATCGGTGAGCCAGGTATGCTGACAATCCCCCTCATCATCGCAATCGAACTTATCGGGATTAAAATCGGACAGTAAGCGGGTTTCTTGTTTATTGGCTAAATTGGCAATGCGCCAAAGGTGGGAAAAATTAATATCTGGTAATTCGGAGAGGATCTCATCTTTTTCCCCCTTCTGTTCGGCAATGTAAACCGTACCTTTCTCCTGCTTGCGGTAATAAAAATCTGCGCCCCAGGAAGGTGAAATGGAGAGAGGTAATGCGGCGATTAATAACCAACTGTGCTTAGCCATAGTGAACTCTGCAATAAGTGGCAAAGATTCACGGTAAGCCCGCGCCTGGGCGCTGTCGATGACGGGAAGTATTTTTAGGAATGTATAAAGACAAAAGAGATTGCAGACAAAGTGTGCTTTGTTCATGCCGGATGTGGCGTAAACGCCTTATCCGGCCTACAAAAGCACGCAAATTCAATATATGGCAGAGCTCCCGTAGGCCTGATAAGCGTAGCACATCAGGCAATTTTGCAGCCTGAAAGGCACCCGCAGGTGCCTTAGCAGCATTACTTCGCTATACGTTTCTTACCAATAAACAACCAGCCCAGCCCCAGCGCGATAAACCACAGCGGAGTAACCAGCAGCGCCTGGCGAGTGTCATCTTCCAGCGTCAGCAGCACGATAACGAACACAAAAAACGCCATACATACCCAGCACATCAGCTTGCCGAGCGGCATCTTGTAGATCGACTTCTCATGCAGGTGTGGACGCTGTTTGCGATACACCAGGTACGAGCAAAGGATAATTGTCCAGACGAACATAAACAGAATCGCTGAAACCGTGGTGATCATGGTGAACGCGCCAATCACGCTTGGATTCACATACAACATCACCACGCCGCCGAGCAGACAGATACAAGAGAAGGTCAGCCCTTTCGCTGGTACTGCGCGTTTAGAGAGTTTAGCGAACGCTTTCGGCGCGACGCCTTCCTGTGCCAGACCAAACAACATACGGCTGGTAGAGAATACGCCACTGTTAGCAGAAGAAGCCGCAGAGGTCAGCACCACAAAGTTAATCACACTTGCCGCCGCAGGCAGCCCCACCAGCACAAACAGTTCTACAAACGGGCTTTTCTCCGCGACCACTGAACTCCACGGCGTCACGGACATAATCACAATCAGCGCGAAGACGTAGAACATAATGATGCGGATCGGAATGGAGTTAATCGCACGCGGCAGTGATTTCTCGGGATCTTTAGTTTCCGCAGCCGTTGTGCCGACCAGCTCAATCCCCACAAAAGCGAAAACCGCTATCTGGAATCCGGCAAAGAAGCCGCTTAAGCCTTTCGGGAACCAGCCGCCGTCATTCCACAAATGCGCAAACGACGCTTCTACGCCAGTCGGTGACTGGAAGTGCATCATCACCATAATCAGACCGACAACAATCAGCGACACAATAGCGACGATTTTGATCATCGCGAACCAGAACTCCATCTCACCAAACATTTTCACGGTGGCGAGATTAAGAACCAGCAACAGAATGATCACCGACAACGACGCCACCCAGTCGGAAAGTCCTGGAAACCAGAACTGCGCGTAAGCGGTAATCGCCACAACATCCGCCATACCGGTTACCACCCAACAGAACCAATAAGTCCAGCCAGTGAAATAACCCGCCCACGGCCCCAATAAATCGGAAGCGAAGTCACTAAAAGATTTATATTCCAGATTCGAAAGCAGCAACTCCCCCATTGCCCGCATCACGAAAAAGAGCATAAAACCGATGATCATATAAACAAAAATGATCGACGGCCCGGCAAGACTAATTGTTTTACCGGAACCCATAAACAACCCTGTACCTATGGCACCGCCAATGGCAATAAGCTGAATATGCCGGTTTGTGAGATTGCGCCGTAGCGACTGTTCAGCCGGAGCCTGATCATCGGCAACGACTTTTACCTGATCTACCATGTTTTTTCTTCCTGTCTGTGTTGTTCAGGCTCTGCGGCCTTTAGTCAGTCTATGATACGACGAATCGGTATCGGGACTCATCGATATTAGGTAACAATGCGCGGGATGAATACTAAGATTTAGATCTAATGTTAATTTAATGTTTAAAGTGAGTGTCATATCACGGTGATAACGCGAAATAGCTCACAAAAATACACGCTTACGTGGTCTTTGCAACACAAAATAGCGCCGTTTGGCAAACTGAAGGGGTTATTGCTGAATGCCTGCTCCCCTCTGGCTCGAGGGGAACAGAATGCGCTGCTTAGAGGATTTCCAGCAGTTCGACTTCAAACACCAGGGTGCTGAACGGAGGAATAGACGCGCCAGCGCCACGCTCGCCATAAGCCAGTTCCTGCGGGATAGTCAGTTCCCATTTAGAACCTACCGGCATCAGAGTCAGTGCTTCAATCCAGCCGGGGATCACGCCGTTAACCGGGAATTCAGCCGGTTCGCCACGGGCAACGGAGCTGTCAAATACAGTACCGTCGATCAGTTTACCGGTGTAATGAACGCGAACGCGGTCGGTACGTGCCGGAATTGCACCTTCGCCCTGATTAATCACGCGGAATTGCAGGCCAGATTCGGTGCTGTTCACACCCTCTTTTTTGGCGTTTTCTTCAAGGTATTTCACACCTTCGGCAGCCATCGTCTGGAAACGCTGACGACGAACAGCATCGGCACGTTCGTGGATTTCACGTAGCGCACGGTGCACCACATCAACCGGAACAGCCGGATGTTTGCCTTCCAGCGCATCAGCAATGCCTGCAACCAGTGCTTCTGGCAGTAACCCTTCCAGACCAGATTCACTCAGTTGTTGCCCTACCTGCAAACCAATGCCGTAGCTTGCTTGCGCTTCGATGGTATCAAAAGTTGGGGTGGTCATCGTATTTCCTTTCTTAGGGTAAAAAGTAGCGGGCAGCATATCAGCCACACAACTTTGGGTAAAACTTTGTCGCGGGAATGATGACAAATCACGGGGAAAAAGAAACAATAGCAATATCCCGTATGAATATAATAAAAGCGGGTTTACCACGGACATCATAGCGTTAGCTTATTCATAGGCTATGATTGAGGAACAAGACGCGGAGCAGGAGGAAACCATGCCCGGGCGCTTTGAACTAAAACCAACCCTGGAGAAAGTCTGGCACGCGCCGGACAATTTTCGCTTCATGGACCCGCTGCCGCCGATGCATCGTCGGGGGATCATTATTGCCGCCATTGTATTGGTGGTCGGTTTTCTACTTCCGTCTGATGATACGCCCGACGCGCCGGTGGTGACGCGTGAAGCGCAACTGGATATTCAGTCGCAATCCCAACCGCCGACGGAAGAACAACTGCGGGCGCAATTAGTCATCCCACAAAATGATCCCGATCAGGTGGCACCGGTCGCCCCTGAACCGATACAGGAAAGTCAGCCTGAAGATCAGCCGCAAACCGCACAAACACAACCTTTCCAGCCAGATAGCGGAATTGACAACCAGTGGCGCTCTTACCGTGTCGAACCCGGCAAAACGATGGCGCAACTGTTCCGCGACCACGGTCTACCCGCCACTGATGTCTATGCAATGGCGCAGGTAGAAGGCGTGGGTAAACCGCTGAGTAATTTGCAAAATGGGCAGATAGTGAAAATTCGCCAGAACGCCAGCGGCGTGGTGACGGGCTTAACCATTGATACGGAGAATAATCAACAGGTTCTGTTTACCCGCCAGCCAGATGGCAGTTTTATTCGTGCGCGGTAGATGAAGGTTCAAGCAGAAGCCAGCTAAGGATCGTTTCTTTAATGACCTTACGTCTGGCTTCCAGCGCTTGCGGTGAAACCATGCTGATGTGATAAACCAGGCCAAGCGTATGCTGGTTGATCAAATAATATCCTCCAAGCGCGGCAATATTGATATTCACCTGCAACGGGTCGATATCTGGCTTAAAAATATTGAGTTTCTTCCCTTCAGCCAACAAGGATTCCATTAACTGCAAATGCGCGTGGTTAATTTCCTGAAGACGCTGTGATTTTGCATAATGCACGCCTTTGCTCTGGTTTTCACTATGCACAATTTTTAAAAACCAGGGATTAGCAATGTAATAATCCCAGGTAAAATCGATGATTTTTTCAATTGCTTTTTGTGGAGGGAGACCTGAAACATCAAGGGATTTTTCTTTTTGTCGAATATCATTCCAGGTATATTCCAGCACTTCGATAAATAAATTTTCTTTATTACCAAAGTGATGGTAAACCGTCTGTTTACTGCACTCCGCAGCCTTCACGATATTATCGACTCTGGCCCCTTCATAACCATATTCGGCAAATTCATTAACCGCACATAATAATAGTTTTTCCTTCAGGCTTTGTACGTTGCTGGTATCAAGATACATAACGCTTCCCCACGACCTCTTCAGGATTACTATCATAACCTGATTTGATTTCAGCTCCAGAAAAAAGGGCAAAAACTCGTACTTTCATCGAGTTATCAAATGCCCTGTGATCGCTATCGCAGACCAACCAACCAGATGGTTGATCTTTCTTTCCACACGTCGCAAGCTAATCGTCACTCAAGGAAACAATATTCAAAAGAGGGTTATTGTATGAAGTCCACTCGTCCCGTTGCCGTGATTACCGGAGCCGCACGTGGTATTGGAAAAGGCTGTGCGCTGGAACTTGCTCGTGGCGGTTTTAACCTGCTGATTAACGATCGCCCCGATGCCGACAGCGTAGAAAAATTACATGCCACGCAACAGGAATGTCTGGCAGAAGGCGTGGAAGTGATTTGCTTCCCTGCCGATGTTGGCGATCTCTCCCTGCAGGAAGAGATGCTCGACGCGGCGCAAAACCAGTGGGGGCGTCTGGACTGTCTGCTCAACAACGCGGGGATTTCCGTGAAAAAGCGCGGTGACCTTCTCGACCTGGAGCCAGACAGCTTCGACCAAAACATTGCCATTAACACCCGTGCGCCGTTTTTCCTCGCTCAGGCATTCAGTAAACGCTTACTGGCACAACCGAAACCGGAAGCGGAGCTACCGCACCGCTCGATTATTTTTGTCAGTTCAATCAACGCCATCATGCTGGCGATGAATCGCGGCGAATATACCATTGCCAAAACCGCCGTTTCTGCCGCTGCTCGTCTGTTTGCCGCTCGCCTTTGCAATGAACAAATTGGCGTCTATGAAGTGCGCCCCGGCCTAATCAAAACCGATATGACCATTCCGGCAACAGCCTATTACGATGAACTAATTGCCAAAGGTCTGGTGCCGTGGGGACGCTGGGGTTATCCGGCTGATATCGCCTCCACAGTACGGGCAATGGCGGAAGGCAAACTGATTTATACCTGTGGCCAGGCGGTCGCTATCGATGGCGGCTTAAGTATGCCGCGCTTCTGAGGCTGAATCATGAGAGATCTGTTACAACGCCCGGATTTATTCAGCATTAATACCGCGACGCTGGGCTATAAAATGCCGCTACCCGCCATTATTGATGCCTGCGCCGCACGCGGTATCGGCGCGCTCGCCCCCTGGCGCAGAGAGTTGCAGGGCGAAGATCTCCAGCAGATCGCCCGCCAGCTTGCCGCCAGTAACATGAGCGTTTCCGGTTTGTGTCGTAGCACCTATTACACCGCGCCGACGCTGGCGGAGCGCAAACTGGCAGTAGATGATAACCGTCGGGCGCTGGACGATGCCGCTGCGCTGAACGCCGCCTGTTACATGCAGGTGGTTGGCGGGTTACCAACTGGCACAAAAGATCTGTATGAGGCGCGGGAACAGGTGAAACAAGGGATTCGCCAGTTGCTGCCACATTCGAAAGAAGTCGGCGTGCCAATTGCGCTGGAGCCACTGCACCCGATGACTGCCGCCGATCGTTCCTGTTTGTGTACGCTACGCCAGGCACTGGACTGGTGTGATGAACTCGATCCCGATGGTGAGTTTGGTCTCGGCGTGGCGGTGGATGTCTACCACGTCTGGTGGGACCCGGAGCTGACCAGCCAAATCCTGCGTGCCGGAAAACGAATTCTCGCATTTCATGTTTCCGACTGGTTAGTGCCAACCACCGATCTGGTCAATGATCGGGGAATGCCGGGAGATGGCATCATCAATATTCCGTCAATCCGTCGCCTGGTTGAAAACGCCGGATTTAATGGCGCTATAGAGCTGGAAATATTCTCACCGTACTGGTGGCAGCAAGATATAAACAGCACGCTGGATATTAGCGTCGATCGCATCGCGCATTATTGTTAAGGAATGATCATGAATGACCAACCCGTTCTGTTCAGCAGAGCGGCGGCTTCCTGCCGTCTGACGTTGAACCGTGAAGATAAATGTCATGCCATTAATGAAGAGATGATTGAATCTCTCGATCATTATTTAAATGAAATTGAAAACGACACCACATTACGATTAGTCGAATTAACCGCAACCGGCGATAAATTCTTTTGTGCGGGCGGCGATATTAAATCATGGTCGACTTATTCTCCATTAGATATGGGCAGAAAGTGGATTAAACGCGGTAATGATGTTTTTAATCGCCTACGCAATTTACCGCAATTAACGGTTGCGAATCTAAACGGTCACACCATCGGCGGCGGTATTGAACTTGCCTTGTGCTGCGATATTCGTATCGCTCGCCCCAACGCAAAATTCTCTAACCCGGAAGTGATGCTTGGCATGGTGCCTGGCTGGATGGGCATCGAACGTGTGCTTAATCAGGTCGGTCCGGTGGTTGGTCGCCAGATGCTGATGTTGGGTAAACGCCTGACGGCGCAGGAAGCCCTGGCGGCGAATTTGATTGATGAAGTGGTAGAAAAAGAACAGATAGAAAGCTGGATGGCGAATCAGTTAGCGCACCTGGAAAAATGTGGCCCGGTGGCGCTGGCGCATATTAAGCAACTGATTCTGGCGCTGGAAAATAAACATGCCGATTACTCACACCAGTTACTGGCGGGATTAATGTCCGCCACCCACGATTGCCAGCAAGCCACGCGCGCATTTGCCGAAAAAGGCAGCGTCAGCTTCCATAATCAATAAGGAAATTGTATGCGTAAGATAACAACCGCCGGGGCACTGGCGGCGCAAATTCAGGACGGCGCAACCATTGCCATTAGCGGTAACGGCGGCGGCATGGTGGAAGCTGACCATATTCTGGCAGCCATTGAAGCGCGTTTCCTGCAAACCGGACACCCGCGCAACCTGACACTAATCCACTCGCTGGGCATTGGCGATCGCGACAGCAAAGGCACTAACCGCCTCGCTCATGCCGAAATGCTCAAACGCATAATTGCCGGACACTTTACCTGGTCCCCCAAAATGCAGGAGTTGGTAAAAAATAACGCCATCGAAGCGTATTGCTTTCCTGGCGGTGTAATTCAGGCACTGCTGCGGGAGATCGGTGCCGGACGTCCTGGGCTTTTTACCCACGTAGGGCTGGGATCGTTTGTTGATCCACGCAATGGTGGCGGAAAGTCGAACGCTTGCACCACTGACGATCTGGTAGAACTGATTGAAATTGATGGCGAAACCAAACTCCGCTATCGCCCTTTCAAAGTGGACTATGCCATTTTGCGCGGCACTTATGCCGATCCGCGTGGCAACGTTAGCCTCGAAGAAGAAGCGATTGATATGGATAGCTATTCGATGGCGCTGGCAGCACACAACAGCGGCGGCAAAGTATTCGTCCAGGTGCGCGATGTGCTGGAAGCTGGCGCCATCGAACCACGCCGGGTCAAGCTGCCGGGGATTCTGGTCGATGGCATCGTTGAGCACCGCGAACAACCGCAAACCTATCTTGGCGGCTACGACCTGACAATTAGCGGTCAGCATCGCCGTCTGAGTTCTACCGGCGCTATTGAACTGGTTAGCCATCCGGTGCGCCGTCTGATTGCCCGTCGGGCGGCACGCGAACTGGTGGCTGGCGCTTCTACCAACTTTGGCTTTGGTATTCCGGGCGGTATTCCTGGGGTTGCACTGCGCGAAGGTGTTCCTTATCAAAGTTTATGGTTGAGTGTCGAGCAAGGCGTGCATAACGGCATGATGCTGGATGACGCGTTTTTCGGCTGCGCCCGTAACGCTGACGCGATTATCCCTTCGCTGGATCAATTCGAGTTCTACAGCGGCGGCGGCATTGATATTACTTTCCTCGGCATGGGCGAGATGGATCAGCACGGTAACGTCAATGTCTCACACCTGAACGGCAATCTGATCGGCCCTGGCGGCTTCCTCGAAATTGCACAAAATGCCCGTAAAGTGGTGTTCTGCGGCACATTCGACGCCAAAGGCAGCAAGATCGACGTGACGCCAGATGGTCTGCATATCACCCAGTCAGGTCAAATACCCAAACTGGTTACTCAGGTGGAAAAAATCACCTTTAGCGCCGCTTACGCACAGCAAAGTGGTCAGGAAGTGCTGTACATCACCGAACGCGCGGTTTTTCAGTTAACGACAGAAGGTGTTGAATTAATTGAGATTGCCCCGGGCGTGGAGATTGACCGCGACATTCTGCCGTTCATGGCCTTCCGTCCGATTATCAGGCAGCCGCGTCTGATGGAAAGTAGCCTGTTTACGCCGATGGAGGACGCATGAGCCAGCCTGATGACGCTATCCTCGAGGCGCTGACGCACGTCACCTTTCCGAAAGGTTTTACGTCAGCAGAACCGCACTCAATTGTCACCGTGGAGGATGTTGATTACCCAACCTGGCAAGTTGATGCACTGGTCGTTGGTAGCGGCGCGGCTGGATTACGTGCAGCGGTTGAGCTGAAACGTCGCCAGCAAAATGTGCTGCTTGCTACCGCCGGGTTATACATGGGAACGTCAGCCTGCTCCGGTTCCGATAAACAGACGCTGTTTACCGCTGCTACTGCGGGCAACGGCGACAACTTCGCAAAACTGGCCGAGGCACTGGCGAGCGGCGGCGCGATGGATCACGACACGGCATATGTCGAAGCGGTCGGTTCCCTGCATACCCTTGGCGGGCTGCAATATCTTGGTCTGGAATTGCCGGAAGATCGCTATGGCGCAATTCTCCGTTATCAGACCGACCATGACGAAGCCGGACGCGCGACGTCCTGTGGACCACGCACTTCTCGCCTGATGGTGAAAGTGCTGCTGGAAGAAGTGCAGCGCCTCTCCATTCCACTGCTGACCAGTGCAACGGTGATTAAACTGCTGCATCAACGCGGTGAGAATGGCGAAGATCGCGTGGCGGGGGCTATCCTCGCAACCGGTTCCCGCGCCCATAACCCGTGGGGGCTGGCAATTGTGACTGCGCCCAATGTGGTACTGGCAACGGGCGGACCGGGCGAGCTTTATCGCGACAGTGTTTATCCGCATAAATGCTTTGGCTCGCTGGGGCTGGCGCTGGAAGAAGGTTTGACGCTAACCAATCTGACCGAAAGCCAGTTTGGTATAGGCACGCCGCGCAGCACGTTTCCGTGGAATTTATCCGGCACCTATGTGCAGGTGATCCCGTATATCTATTCTGTGGATACAGAGGGTAACGAGTATAATTTCCTTGCGGATTACTATCGCACTACCCAGGAACTGGCTTCAAATATCTTCCGTAAAGGCTATCAGTGGCCGTTCCACGCCACACGGGTGATGGATTTTGGCTCCAGCCTGCTGGATATGGCGGTGGCAAAAGAGCAGCAATCAGGCCGCCTGGTGTTTATGGATTTCAATCGCAATCCTGAAGCGGTGCCTGGTGATTTGCCATTCTCATTAGCGCGACTGGATGCTGACGTTCACGCGTATCTGGAAAACAACGGCGCGCTGGCACCATCGCCCATCGAACGCCTGCAACGAATGAATCCGCTGTCTATCTCGTTGTACCAGATGCACGGTTACGGGCTCACCACGCAACCACTGCAGTTCGCCATGAATAATCAACACATGAACGGCGGCATTGAGGTGGATATCTGGGGGCAAACCTCTCTCCCCGGCTGTTTTGCCGTGGGGGAAGTGGCCGGAACTCACGGCGTCACTCGCCCCGGCGGCGCAGCGCTGAATGCCGGGCAGGTTTTTGCCGTGCGCCTGGCGCGCTTTATTGGCTGTACGCAAATGCGGTCTGTTGAGGGAGATATCGCGCAACGGGTAGCTTCGCCCCTGACTACCGTAAGAGAGGTCATCACCCAGGCGCTGGCAAACGAAAACGGTATGACGCTGGCAACAAAATCCAGACGCGAATGTCTGATTACGCTGGATTTATTTGTCATGCCGATAAAGTTCGCCACGCCACCCGCGATGCCCTGCTGTTGAGTGAATTTGCCCAGCAACACGGTTTAACCATCAACCACGCAGGCGAAGTTGCTGAATTATTTATGTGGCGGCATATGGCGCTAGCTTCTGCCGCCGTTTTAACGCAACTCACACATTATATTGACGCAGGTGGCGGCAGTCGTGGGGCGCGGATGGTTATTGATCCGCAAGGCGAATGCCTGCCACAAACTCGTCGCGGCGCAAAAGAAGAATGGCGTTTTCGCTCTGAGCAAGCCGACGATAAAAATCACAAATTAACGATTCAATATTCACAAGGTTCTTTTATTACCGAAGTTAAGTCTTTACGCAAACAACCGCATATTAACGGTATATTCTTTGAAAAAAACTGGCCAGATTTTCTGAATGGAGAGATTTACACACAATAATTTTTAATATGTTCTCTGTACCTGATTTTATTACCTATTACACGGAAATACCAACAACCAGGGTTTATTAATATAATTAAAAGGTTTAAACATGAATAAAATAAAGAATTATCGGTGGCATATGATTGCCCTCGTATGTTTTATCACTGTAATCAATTATCTGGACAGAACTGCATTAGGTATTGCGGCTCCAACCATTATGGAGACCACCGGAATAACCAAAGAGCAATATTCATGGATCGTCAGTGCGTTCCAGTTGGCCTATACATTAGGGCAACCGGTGATGGGTTTCTTTATTGATACCGTTGGTCTGAAATTAAGCTTTGCGATTTGCGCCGCAATCTGGGGCCTGGCGACAATGGGTCATGCACTGACCGGAACATGGTCAGGTCTGGCATTTATGCGCGCCCTGATGGGTTTCAGCGAAGCATCGGCAATTCCGGCGGGTGTTAAAACAGCATCAACATGGTTCCCGGCAAAAGAGCGCGGTGTGGCTACGGGGGTTTTCAATATGGGAACTTCACTCGGTGCAATGCTTGCGCCACCGCTGATTGCCTGGTGCATTATGTTTCATAGCTGGCAATTTGCGTTTATTGTCTCGGGTAGCCTTGCTTTGCTCGCGGCTATATTTTGGTTCTTTTGTTATAAAGATCCGAAAGATGCCAAACGCCTTTCTGATGAAGAGCGTCAATATATTGAATCAGGACAAGAGCAGCATCTTAAAACAGGTAAAAAAGAAAAAACGTCAATCAAACATATCCTCAGCCAACGTAATTTCTGGGGTATCGGCATCGCGCGTTTTCTCGCAGACCCGGCATGGGGAACCATTAATTTCTGGGTGCCTATATTCTTCGTTGAAACGCTGCATTTTAGCCTGAAAGAAATTGCCATGTTTGTCTGGCTACCTTTCCTGCTGGGCGACCTCGGCTGTTTAGCCAGCGGTTTTGTGGCGAAGTTCTTCCACGATCGCGGCGTGAGTTTAATTAACTCGCGAAGAATTACCTTCACTATTGCTGCGGTCATTATGATGACAATCGGCCTGGTGAGTATTGTCGAAAATCCCTACATTGCCGTATTGCTGATTAGTATTGGCGCGTTCTCGCATCAATGTCTTTCTACTGTTGCGGCAACACTGGGCGGCGATTTGTTCAAAAAAGATGAAGTTGCCACCGCCGTTGGTATGGCGGGGGGCGGTGGGGGGGGGGGGGCGGGGGTTTTTACGAGACGTA
>OBUY01000348.1_pt1 | contig 20435 bp, 18 predicted proteins | sample 1475781 | NCBI WGS metagenome assembly OBUY01 (sample SAMEA2579912, study PRJEB22360) | human gut metagenome | biome: human gut; feature: human-associated habitat; material: faeces | place: Denmark | collected 2008/2010 | reverse complement strand
AGCTGGTTCAGCGACTCAATGATGACGGAGAAGCCGATGGCCGCATACAGATAACCTTTCGGGATGGGGAACCCAAACCCTTCGGCAATCAGGCTGAAACCAATCATCAGCAGGAAACTCAGACAGAGAATAACGATAGTCGGGTGGCTGTTGACAAACCGCGTCAGCGCTTTGCTGGCGAGCAGCATCAAACTCATGGCAATAACCACCGCCGCCATCATCACCGCCAGATGGTCGACCATGCCTACGGCGGTGATCACCGAATCGAGGGAGAAAATGGCATCCAGTACCACAATCTGAGCGACCACCCCCCAGAACCTCGCGCCCTTGCGCTGAACCGGATTATCGCTGTCTTTGCCCTCCAGCCGTTCATTCAGCTCAACGGTGGCTTTAAACAGCAGGAATAACCCACCAGACAACATAATCAAATCTCGCGCGCTAAAGCTGAGGTCGTGGTAGGTGAACAGCGGTGTGGTCAGGGTGACCAGCCAGGATATCGAGGCGAGCAGCAGCAGACGCATCAGCATCGCCAGCAGCAGGCCAATCACCCGCGCGCGGTCACGCTGAGTCGGAGGGAGTTTTTCCGCGAGGATCGCGATAAAAACAAGGTTATCAATACCGAGGACCAGCTCTATAACCACCAGCGTTATGAGACCGGCCCAAATTGAGGGGTCGGCAATCCATTCCATCATTAGCTAAAACCTATACTACCTGAGAGTGCCATCCGACGATCATGGATAAGCGACAGATAAATTGCAATATATTCTCGTCTCATGACGTCGGGCGGGTACAGCTGCGGGAGAAATGCTGCGGATCGCAATATTAGACTGCATGAATTATAGACGCGCGAGCTTATTTTTTATGCAAATAAGCTTATTAATAAAAGGCATGACTGTGGACGACTGAATATAAACTTGCAAAAAGTGTACTGGATCAATAATGCCGGTTATTGCTCTCTCTGGTCGCATAGCGGTATGAAAATCAGACGGATTCAGACGCCGGGGGTAAACGCCCAATTCAATTACTTAATCGTAGCGATCCAGTTTTTGATACTACTGAATGTCGTGGCTTGCAAAATATCTTGTTTAATCAGACGATATCAGTAGCTTTTAATCAGGTGTAAAAGTCAGTGCCGATGGATGACATGGACAGCGGGCAAGAGGCGAGGGAGGGCATGATGAGCGCAGCGGTGAGCTTTCTGCGCTATTTTCTATTGAAAATAGCGCCTGCAGATTATTTTTATGAATTATGGACCGGCGTTCATAAGAATAAATCCTCTTTTTCCCTACGTTTTGCGAATTATCCAGGTGTATCCTCTACAGTATTCTCTACCGGGAATGCAGCGATAAGTCCTGCTGGTGGTACGAGAACAGAAGAAAATCCTGAGGCAGGGCGCTATATGGCATCTGCGTCATCAGAATTTTCTTAAACCGCTCTGTCGGACCTAATACTTTGCGTGTATTCTCTGATGAAACATGTAGTTTCGGAATTTTGCTGGAAGTCGGACTGAGAGCAAAACGGTAATATCACAGATTGATACCAGGAGAACCTGTAATCAGGTGGGTATCGAAGATTTATCACTATATGGGTGGATATGAGAATGGCAAGTTTGAAAGCAGTTATTCCGGTAGCCGGATTGGGGATGCATATGTTGCCGGCCACCAAGGCGATTCCGAAGGAGATGCTGCCAATCGTTGATAAGCCAATGGTTCAGTATATCGTCGACGAGATTGTGGCTGCAGGCATCAAGGAGATTGTACTGGTTACCCACTCGTCTAAGAATGCCGTGGAAAACCATTTCGATACCTCCTATGAACTGGAAGCGCTGCTTGAGCAGCGTGTCAAACGTCAGCTGCTGGCTGAGGTACAGGCAATCTGCCCGCCGGGCGTGACCATCATGAACGTACGCCAGGCACAGCCGCTGGGACTGGGACACTCCATTCTCTGCGCCCGCCCGATCGTCGGTGATAACCCATTTGTTGTGGTGCTGCCGGACATCGTTCTGGATGATGCCAGCGCTGACCCGCTGCGCTATAACCTGGCAGCCATGGTGGCCCGCTTTAACGAAACCGGGCGTAGTCAGGTGCTGGCCAAGAGAATGGACGGCGACCTGTCGGAGTATTCGGTGATCCAGACCAAAGACCCGCTGAATGTGGAAGGGCAGATTGGCAGAATCGTTGAGTTTATCGAGAAGCCTGACGAGCCGCAGACGCTGGATTCCGATCTGATGGCGGTAGGGCGCTATGTTCTTTCCGCCGATGTGTGGGCTGAGCTGGAGCGCACTCAACCTGGCGCATGGGGCCGTATTCAGCTGACCGATGCGATCGCTGAACTGGCGAAGAAGCAGCCCGTTGACGCCATGTTAATGACCGGCGAAAGCTACGACTGCGGGAAAAAAATGGGCTATATGCAGGCCTTCGTAAACTACGGGCTGCGTAACCATAAAGAAGGCACGAAATTCCGCGAGAGCATTAAGAAGTTACTCGCGTAAATAGGCTACGCCGGATTTCAGAAGTGTGAAAATGTAGGGTTTACAGAAGTATGTGGCATAAGACCGCGATGTTGCATGCTTCTGTAGATAACCCTGCTGATTAAAACAGCATATTTTAGACAAATATTAATCAATATAAATCAGATGGTTATGCTGATTTGCTGAAACACACTTAATGTGTAAACAAAAAGCGACTTCAGAGACATCTGGTTGTTGTGCTGGCCCTCCTGTGATGGAATGGTCGGAGTAGCATAATTTTATGTTTGCTAATAATGAGTTAGTCAGAATCTTCTTAAAAAAATATGCATGTCGCTGGCTGTCATAAAAAAATAAAACTTGACTGAGATCATGCTTACGCATTAAACAACAGTGATGCATGCATAAAAATGTGAAGTTATCGGATGTGTATGCCCATACCAACGTCATGGACAAAGGCGCTGCGAACTGGAAAATCGTCAAAGGATGAAAAATAAATGAACTGGCAGTGGGTCTCTTTTTTTGGCGATAGTACCGTGCTGTTACCCAGCGCGGCAGCAGTGTTCATGGTTTTATTTCTGCGCAGGCCTTCCAGACAGATTGCCTGGCAATGGGGATTGCTGTTTGGTATTACCGGCGCCATCGTCAGTGCATCAAAACTGGCTTTTATGGGCTGGGGGATCGGCATCCGCGAGTTAGATTTCACTGGTTTTAGCGGGCATACCGCTTTATCTACTGCCTTCTGGCCTATTTTCTTATGGCTGCTCTGCGCTCGCGGTAGCATTGCTTTACGCCGGACTGCCATGGTGATGGGGTATCTGCTGGCTGGCCTCGTGGGGTATTCCCGTCTGGCGATTCATGCCCACTCCCCATCGGAAGTGATTGCCGGGCTGCTGCTTGGCGCCTGCGGTAGCGCGCTGTTTCTGCTGCTGCAGCGGAACTCATCACGTGTCGTCGATGCGCAGCTCTCCTGGGGCGGGGTGCTCAGTCTGATTATCATCCCCGTCGTGTTACTAAATACCGGTACTAAAGCGCCGACTCAGTCTTTGCTGGGTGAAATTGCCGTCAAGCTTGGTCCGCTGGAAAAACCCTATACCCGGGCGGATATGCATGAGCATTTTTACTGAGTGTGCTAGTGTGCTGCTGACAATGAATGAGACCAGAGAAAATAATAGAACCAGTCCCGGTCTCACACATTCATATTCATGAAATAAATAGTTGATACTACATTCTGCAGCAATATTTTGCTGGCACAGGAAATAACGTGGCTGAGAACAATCCTAAATAGACAGCCAGCGCCTGATGCCTGAAGTTAAATTATCTTTGTCAAGTATAAAAAGTGAATGGACGGTATTAATTTTTGTAGTTGACGAAAGTGACGACAATTTGACTGGTTAGTTTATTTTATCAGTAAAATCCTTAAAAAACATGATGTTATCTTTGCATTGATGTATGAGTAAGTTTCGCTGGCTGGAGCAGCGAGATATTATTAAACAATCTTATTGTGATGTCGTCCGCTTGTCGGAGGAGTAAGATTTGGTTGTTTTTATAAGCGAATAGTTGTCATTTTTACTCCCATTTGCCGGCAGAATCTCGTAAACTTGATGCCGCTAAAATATTGTCAGTGACTAATAATCAGGCGGGCGCTGCGCCAGCAAAAAAGTATAAATGAAGTACAGTGCATTGGTAGCTGTTAAGCCAAGGGCGGTAGCGTATCGAAACCGTCAGTGTCAATTCTGCAGTCATCTTCTATATGTTCTAAATTCCTAAAACCGGTTGCGACGGATGATTATCCGCAAGCACCGTATATAATCGGCACTCTTTCTGACTCAACGGTGTTTTATCCCTCTGGTTGACCTGAGATAGCTCATGTCCAGGGTCGGCGGTGATCGGTGTGAGGGGCGTCGCTGGCGTTTTGACTGTGGCACTGACATTTCAAATAGTGCGTGGCTGATTACGTTCGAAGGGACTGCTTATTGCATCATCACTGCTGAACAAACATACTACGACTGGCGTCAGCGTGCGCTCTCTAAACTCATATTCCCCATGACTCGCCAGCTTGCGGAAACGGGGCTAAAAATGGATCTTGTATAATGATGAAAATCGCGCGTCTTGCACTTGCTTTGGGGCTGTTGACATCGGTGAGTGCGCAGGTTTATGCCTCTGGTCTGGTACTCAATGATAACGAACTGCGTAACGATCTCTCCTGGCTTTCTGACCGGGGAGTTATCCAGCTTAGCCTTTCGACCTGGCCCTTGAGTCAGGAAGAGATTACCCGGGCGTTAAAAAAGGCCAAACCCTCCTATTCTTCTGAACAGGTGGTGCTGGCGCGTATTAACCAGCGGATTTCCTCATTAAAAGCTGATTTCCGCGTCAGCGGCTACACCTCTACCGATCAACCGGGAACCCCGCAGGGCTTTGCACAAAGCCAACCGGCAGATAATTCGCTATCGCTGGCCTTTAATAACAGCGGCGACTGGTGGGATGTTCATCTGCAGGGCAATGTAGAAGGCGGGGAGCGTATCAGCAATGGTTCCCGTTTCAATGCCAACGGCGCGTACGGTGCGGTGAAGTTCTGGAACCAATGGCTGTCGTTTGGCCAGATGCCGCAGTGGTGGGGGCCTGGCTATGAAGGGAGCCTAATCCGCGGGGATGCGATGCGACCAATGACCGGATTCCTGATGCAGCGCGCTGAACAGGCGGCTCCGGAAACCTGGTGGCTGCGCTGGATTGGCCCCTGGCAGTATCAGATCTCCGCCAGCCAGATGAACCAGTACACGGCGGTACCGCATGCCAAGATTATCGGCGGCCGTTTGACCTTCTCGCCGTTCCAGTCTCTGGAACTGGGGGCTTCGCGAATCATGCAGTGGGGAGGAGAGGGGCGCCCTCAATCCTTTAGCAGCTTCTGGGATGGTTTTACTGGCAAGGATAATACCGGGACGGATAATGAACCCGGTAACCAGCTGGCGGGATTTGACTTCAAACTGAAGCTCGAGCCAACGCTAGGCTGGCCGGTGAGCCTGTACGGCCAGCTGATTGGGGAAGATGAATCCGGCTACCTGCCTTCGGCCAATATGTTCCTCGGCGGAATTGAAGGGCACCACGGCTGGGGTAAAGATGCGGTCAACTGGTACGTGGAAGCGCATGATACCCGTTCCAATATGAGCCGGACAAACTACAGTTATACGCACCATATCTACAAAGATGGCTACTATCAGCAGGGCTATCCGCTAGGTGATGCCATGGGAGGCGACGGGCAGCTGATTGCCGGTAAAGTTGAACTGGTTACCGAAGATAATCAGCGTTGGAGCACTCGCCTGGTCTATGCCAAGGTGAATCCTAAAGATCAAGCAATTAATAAGGCATTCCCGCATGCTGATACATTGAAAGGTGTACAACTGGGCTGGAGTGGGGATGTCTATAAGACAGTTCGTCTGAACACCTCTCTGTGGTATACCAATGCTGACCATAGCGATAGCGATGATGTTGGCGCAAGCGCCGGGATCGAGATCCCATTTAGTTTATAGCCTAAATGCTACAGGAATACAGGAGAACGGCGTTCAGAAAACCATTCTCTTGTGAAGCCAGATGGGAACAAACTGGTTAATAGTATGTAGCTCAGGTATTGGCAAATTTTAGTTTACTGATGATGTGACATTATGAAGAAAAAAATTGTTAGATTTTCGGCATTAGCATTGGCAATAGGGTTATTAGCGGGTTGTACCATTATTCCGGGCCAAGGATTAAACAATCTCAGGAAAAATGTTGTTGAACTACCGGACAGTGATTACGATCTGGATAAGCTTGTCAATGTTTATCCGATGACTCCGGGTTTGATAGATCAACTGCGGCCCGAAAATTTAATGGCGCGCTCCAATCCACAATTGGATAGTCTGCTAAAAAGTTATGAATATCGTATAGGCGTCGGCGATGTACTAATGGTGACTGTATGGGATCACCCAGAGTTAACGACTCCTGCAGGTCAGTACCGTAGTGCCAGTGATACCGGCAACTGGGTTAATGCAGACGGGACGATCTTTTATCCATATATTGGAAAGGTTCAAGTAGCGGGTAAAACTTTGAGCCAAGTACGCCAGGATATCGCAAGTCGTTTAACTACTTATATTGAAAGTCCTCAGGTAGATGTCAGTGTTGCGGCATTTCGCTCACAAAAGGTTTATGTAACAGGTGAGGTTGTTAAATCAGGACAACAACCAATCACTAATATTCCGTTAACGGTGATGGATGCAATCAATGCAGCTGGCGGCCTCGCTCCAGATGCAGACTGGCGAAATGTTGTATTAACTCATAATGGGAAAGATACAAAAGTTTCTTTGTATGCGCTAATGCAGAAAGGGGACTTAACCGAAAACCACTTACTCTATCCAGGTGATATCCTTTTCATCCCTCGCAATGATGATTTAAAAGTATTTGTAATGGGTGAGGTGGGAAAACAGAGTACTATGAAAATGGATAGGAGTGGTATGACACTGGCTGAAGCATTGGGTAATGCTGAAGGTCTATCCCAGTCAATGAGCGATGCCACCGGTGTTTTTGTTATTCGTCAGTTAAAAGGTGATAAACAAGGTAAAATCGCAAATATTTATCAGCTTAACGCTCAAGATGCATCTGCGATGGTACTAGGTACCGAATTCCAATTACAACCTTATGATATTGTATATGTCACAACTGCACCACTTGTACGATGGAATCGTGTGATATCACAGCTGGTTCCAACAATCACTGGTGTACATGATATGACTGAAACCGCGAAATTTATCAAGGAATGGCCATAATGAAGTTTGATTCCATTCTTGTAGTTTGTACGGGGAATATTTGCCGCTCTCCAATTGGAGAGCGGTTTCTTCGAAACCTATTCCCCAATAAAAAAATAGATTCAGCTGGTACTCATGCTTTAGTTGATCATCTCGCCGATATTAGCGCTAATAAAATAGCGAACCAGCATGGTTTGTCTTTAGATGGACATCGAGGAAAGCAATTCACTTCTTCTATGGGACGTCAATATGAATTAATTCTCGTAATGGAGAAATCCCATTTAGAGCAGATTGGTAAAATCGCACCTGAGGCTCGAGGAAAATCAATGCTTTTCGGGCACTGGTTGGAGCAACGAGATATACCCGATCCGTATCGTAAAAGTGAAGAGGCGTTTGCTTTAGTGTATGATTTAATTGAGCAGGCTGGCAAGTGCTGGGCTGAAAAATTAGGTGAGTAATCTTCAGGAAATAATTGCATGCCACTAGTAACAGAGAAATCTCAAATAAAAGATTCTGATGAGATTGATTTAGGTCGTCTTATCGGTGAATTAATTGACCATCGAAAACTGATTATTTCAATAACATCACTATTCACGCTATTAGCTCTAACATATGCGATATTCTCAACACCTATATACCAAGCTGATGCGCTAATTCAAGTTGAGCAAAAGCAAGCTAACGCATTACTGAGTAGTCTGAGTCAGGTTCTTCCTGACAGTCAGCCGCAATCAGCACCAGAAGTTACGTTATTGCAGTCTCGAATGATTTTAGGTAAAACTGTTGATGATTTGAATCTCCAGGCTCGAGTTAGGCAAAACTATTTTCCTGTCGTCGGCAAGGGATTTGCTAGATTGATGGGCGAAATTCCAGGGAAGTTATCAATCTCCCACCTTTATATAGAATCATCTTCAGATGACATACCTGAAATTAAAATTATTGTTAAGGATGATAATAATTTTGTAGTTCAAGGTGATAACTTTAGTATTGATGGTCATGTTGGAGAACTAATCGAAAATAATGGCATCTCTCTAAAAATAGCAGGGATAGAAGCAGAGCCTAATACAAGTTTTACTGTTTCATATGTAACAAAATTAAAAGCTATAACTGATCTTCAAGAACTGCTGTCGGTGGCAGATCAAGGTAAAGATACTGGTATGTTAGCTATATCACTTACTGGTACAGATCCTGATTTAATAGCCAAGATAATTGACAATATTAGCAGTAACTACCTTGCACAAAATATTGCAAGACAGGCAGCTCAGGATGCAAAAAGTTTGGAGTTTTTGAATACCCAACTGCCTAAAGTACGTGATGAATTAAATATTGCTGAAGATAAGCTGAATCTGTATAGAAGGCAAAATGATTCAGTCGACCTGTCTCTTGAGGCTAAGTCGGTATTAGACCAGATTGTGAATGTTGATAATCAACTTAATGAACTTACTTTCAGAGAGTCTGAGATCTCGCAGTTGTATACTAAGGAGCACCCGACTTACAAGGCATTGATGGAGAAAAGGAAGACACTTCAGGATGAAAAAACGAAATTGAATAAACGCGTTTCGGCGATGCCAGAAACGCAGCAAGAAGTTTTGCGTTTGAGCCGAGATGTTGAATCCGGCCGTATTGTCTATATGCAATTGCTAAATCGGCAACAAGAGTTAAATATTGCTAAATCAAGTGCAATCGGTAATGTACGTATTATTGATAATGCAGTGACACAGCCAAAACCAGTAAAGCCAAAGAAAGTGTTGATACTGGCGGCAGGTATTATTTTTGGCATTATAATATCTTTTGGACTCGTTTTATTACGTGTGGTACTCCGCAGAGGAATTGAAACTCCTGAGCAATTGGAAGAATTAGGTATAAATGTTTATGCAAGCATTCCAGTGTCAGAATCCTTTGCAAAAGAAGTGGAACAGATTAAAGGATGGCGTAAAAAACAACGAAATGAAGTACAAGGATTCCTTGCTGTAGATAATCCAGCCGATCTTGCAATAGAAGCGATTCGGGGTCTACGAACAAGTCTACACTTTGCAATGATGGAAGCTAGAAATAATGTATTAATGATATCTGGTGCTAGCCCAAATGCCGGGAAGACATTCGTAAGTTCTAACCTCGCAGCTGTAATTGCCCAAACCGGCAAGAAAGTCCTCTTTATTGATACAGATATGCGTAAAGGTTATACGCATAAACTTTTCAATATTACGAATGAAGGTGGTTTATCTGATATATTGTCAGGAAAACTAGAAATAGCTCAAGCAATAAAAACGCTAGACTCTGTAGGATTTGATTTTATCTCAAGAGGTATTTCACCTCCGAATCCTGCAGAGTTACTTATGCATCGACATTTTGGGGAGTTGATATCTTGGGCAAGTCAAAATTATGATATCGTCATTTTGGATACACCACCGATCCTTGCAGTTACTGATGCCGCAGTTATTGGTAATTATGCCGGAACAACATTGCTAGTTGCTCGTTTCGAGTTAAATACAGCAAAAGAAATTGATGTAAGTATCAAGCGTTTTGAACACAGTGGTGTCATAGTTAAAGGATGTATTTTGAATGGAATAGTCAAAAAAGCAAGTAGCTATTATGGCTATGGCTATAGCCATTATGGATATAGTTATACGGAAGATAAATAACTTCATGCTAAACCGGGCTGTAAAGCTCGGTTTAGTTTGCCTCTCTGTTTCCATAAAATAAAGTAATTAACCTTATTCACATAATGATTTTTAGTATTGAGAGGGAATTATGACGCTTCTCGGTAGGAATTTTTTGGTAAGTACATCTCTTGCCCTATCAGACTTTTTTAGTTTTACAGTATCAGCATATCTTGCAATGGGCTTATTATCAATAACGCTACCAAACTATGATAAAATAGTCCCAACAGACCAAATTGAAGGCTGGTTAGCACTACATTGGGTTTTAGCATTCATTTGTGTCGGATGGTACTCTATGAGGCTCCGTCATTATTTTTATCGAAAAACATTTTGGTTTGAGTTAAAAGAAATACTCCGAACATTAGTTATTTTTGCAATTATAGAAATTGCAGTTATGGCATTTACAACATGGTCATTTTCTCGTTTCCTCTGGGTCTTAACATGGATATTTGTATTAGTGTTTGTCCCGATTTCAAGAATGATTACCAAAAGAGTTTTATATACCTTTAAATATTGGCAACGAGATACATGGGTTATTGGTAGTGGTCCAAACGCCCACGAAGCATATAAAGCTATAAGCAGTGAGAGAAATCTTGGGTTAGCCATTGTTGGTTTTATTGAAAGCAATGGAGGTACGCCAGCGGGAGAATATATAGATAATATTCCTGTACTTCCAAACGATTTAAACTGGTTATCAACAAAGGATAAAAGAGTACAGTTCATTGTTGCAGTTGAATCACATCAAAGTGACATACGCAGTACATGGCTACGAAACTTTATGATTAAAGGCTACCGGTATGTCTCCGTTATTCCTACATTACGTGGCATGCCATTAGATAGTACAGATATGTCATTTATTTTTAGCCATGAGGTCATGATCTTTCGTGTTCAACAAAACTTAGCAAAATGGTCATCAAGAGTAATAAAAAGGTTATTTGATATTGTTGGTTCACTAGCTATTATCGCAATCCTATCACCACTATTAATATATATTAGTCGGAAAGTTAAGAAAGATGGTGGTCCTGCAATTTATGGACATGAAAGAATAGGGAAGGGAGGCCAGCCGTTTAAATGTCTCAAATTTAGATCCATGGTTATCAATTCTAAGGACGTTCTAGATGATTTACTTGCTAGAAATCCTGATGCTCGAAAGGAGTGGAATGCGACATTTAAACTAAAAAATGATCCACGCATTACTTCCATTGGACAATTCTTGCGTCGGACTAGCCTTGATGAATTACCACAGCTTTTTAATGTTCTCAAAGGCGAAATGAGCTTGGTTGGACCACGTCCTATAATTACTGCTGAGTTAGAGAGATACAATGAGGAAGTTGACTATTATCTTCTAAGTAAACCAGGAATGACTGGGTTGTGGCAAGTTAGTGGAAGAAGTGATGTTGATTATGAAACTAGGGTATATCTTGACGCTTGGTATGTAAAAAACTGGTCTATGTGGAATGATATTGCAATTCTATTTAAAACAGTAAATGTAGTTCTTAAGAAAGAAGGGGCTTATTAAATGGGTTTTCCTGATAAGAGTAAACCTTATAAGATGGTCTTACATATCGCTGAAACAACTATGGGAGGGGTTGGAACGATTATTAATGGATTAACTAACAATTTTCCAGGTTTTAGTTCCGTCATTTGCCCTTTGCAGCAAAGTGATATTATTACCTGCAAGAACAAAATAATCTATAATAGAACTGGGCGAAATTTAATTTCGTTTTATAACCTTGCAATAGCCATATTGAAAGAACTAGGTAAAAATGAATATACAACTATTCATATCCATAGTTCATTTGCAGGTGTAATTGTACGAAGTCTTCTCTTATTAAGACTAATAGATAAAAATAAATACCGTGTTGTTTTTACGCCACATTGTTTTTCTTTTATTATGGATATAAGTGAACGGAAAAGAAAAATATACTCCTTTATTGAAGGGCAATTAGCAAGTTATAATGATTATATAGTGGCTAATAGCGATTTTGAATATCAGCAAGCTATAAAGTATGGAGTTAGTAGAGAGAAATTAAAGATCATCTATAATGGAGTGAGTTTTGATAATGTAAAGGCTCACCATGTTATGAGAATGACTAATAATAATCTATTTGTTGGTCGTTTTGATCGTCAAAAAGGATATGATTTCTTAATTGAAATAATTAAAAGATTGGATAAGGATAGGTTTGTATTTAACATAGTTGGTGATTCTGTTCATGATAATGTGGATAAGATTTTTTCTGAAAATGTAGTATATCATGGTTGGAAAAAGAAAGATGAATTAAGAGACTACTTCCTTAACAATGATTTTTTACTCATGCCAAGTAGATGGGAGTCATTTGGACTGGTTGCAGTTGAAGCCCAAATTAACGGACTGCCAGTTCTGGCTAATAACACAAGTTCCTTACCGGAGGTTGTGTCTAATAATAAAACAGGTATATTGTTAGACTTCACTAATATTGCAAGCGTAATTGATTTTATAAATACGCATGATGTTTCTTTTTGGCAAGGAATGCGGCAAGATTGTATTCTTTATGCGCATGAGAAATTTCATGAGGATAGAATGATTAAAGAGTATTTTGATATTTATAGTTAAAATGGTGCTAAAAATGGAAATTGCAGCAATTATTGTTACATATAATCCAGAAATAAAAGTTCTTAATGATTTAGTTTCAATGTTATCGACGCAGGTAAATAGAGTAATTATTGTTGATAATAACTCGAAGAATAATGATGATATAGTTTTTTTAGATGAAAATGTCACTGTTATTAAAGAGAATTGTAATATAGGTTTGGCAAAAGCTCAAAATTTAGGTATAAAATCAGTCATTGATACTTGTACTCACGTATTAATTTTCGATCAAGACAGTTCTATTTCAAGTGATTTTGTTGATAGACAGCTAAAATGTGAAAATGAACTATTAAAAGATAATATTAAACTATCGGCGGTTGGCCCAGCCTTTATTGATGAAAATACACAGTATGAGTATCCCGTAACTGTTTACAAGGGACCATTTATTAAACATGTTAGTATTGAAGATAAACCTGTTAAAGCAACATTTATTATTGCATCGGGGTCTCTTATTAGAACTTCTGTGCTAAAAGATGTGGGGTTGATGTTAGACGATTTTTTCATTGACTTTGTCGACGTTGAGTGGTGTTTGCGTGCAAATAGTAAAGGTTACTCATGTTTTATAAATCCTTATGTAAAGATGAGTCATTGCATTGGTGAATTACGCATAAAAATTGGTCGAAGAATGATTTCGATGCATTCGGATTTTCGGAAGTTTTACATATATAGAAATGGTATGTTCATGCTGAGGCTTCCATATGTCCCATTTGGTTATAAGTTGAGAGTTTTTGTTTTTAATATAATAAGAAGTGTGATAGGAGTATGCATAAGTCAAAATAAAAAGGAAAGTCTAAAGGCAACATATAATGGATGGAGTAAAGGGTTTACTTCATTCAAAAAAACACCATAGCTATGAACATATATGAAAATCATAAGTTGATATGAGGCAAGTCATCCCATTTATCCTTTGTTGGAATAATAATGACATTATTTATTGTTAATTTAATTCTTCTTATATGTGCTATTAAAGAGAATGTAACGCTATTTAAATTGTCTTTATTCTTTATAGCAATGTGCTTTGTTTTATCCTTTGGTAGAAGTTATGATTGGATAAATTATTATGATGTTTATAATAGCCTTTCTGACTATGGCTTTGCTAATTTACCTTTTGAGCCGGGCTTGTTCTGGCTTATGAAAGCATTTGATAGCATTGGATTATCATATCCAATTCTGAATGGATGTATAGAAGCATTTATATTTTATTCTATTTATCATTTTTGCAAGAACAGAGAAAATAAGTCTCTCACAATATTTATTCTTTTTGCAATTATGGGGAATACTCTTTTAACTGAGCAAATTCGACAGGGATTAGCATTTGCAATAATACTTAGATTTTATTATCTTTTTGAAGATGATAAAAAATTAAAGTCTGTTTTTATCATTATTATTGCTATGTTTTTCCATATGTCAGCAGTAATCTGTTTCTTATTTTACCCTATCAATAAGAAACAAGGAATGACTGGAATTGTTAAATTCTCATTCTATTGCATAACTTTTCTGTTAATATCATATCTACTTTGGCTAAAGCCTGAATTAGTATCCAGTATTGGTATATTATATGGGAAAATGGTCGATTATAAGAACTCATACACCGAAGGGTTTGTGTCATGGAGTAATCTATATGAGTCGAAAGTTCTTATTATTTATTTGGCTATACTGGTTTTAGTATTAATTATGAGGAAAAAAAAGAAGAAGGTGTTTGGAGTCCAGATAGATTCATCCATAAAGGCTCTAATTTTTATGTCTTTAACTAAAATAACTGTATTCTTTGGTAGGTTTCAGTATTTTATGTTGCCTGTTTTCGCTGCTGGTGTTGATAAGTATTTTACTGCATCATCAGCGAATAGAATTTCAATATATAAAATTCTCTTATTACTTCTTCTTTACTTCGTTTCATTGACTCCATTTTGGAGTAATACATATGTTCATTCAATGAATGACCCTGTTTATATATTTTCAAGTGAAAGTGATATAAATAGAGCAATTAACAGACGTTGTGCAGCATTACATGCATATGATAAAACTAACAATGCGATTATTAGATGTAGATAATTTTAGCTAGGGCGATAATGATGAGTGACAAAAATAGTATCACAGTAGTTATACCTACTATAGGCCGAGATAGTCTCAAGTCTTCTATACAATCTGTAATGTCTCAGACTCATAAAATAACTGATGTCATAATTTGTTATGACGGTGATATGTATGAGGATTTTATTACATCAATGTCAACCCAATACTCGCATTTGATTAATAATGGAATTTTAAAAATAATAAATGTTGGGCCATTCTCTGGAGGGAATGTTGCTCGACAAAGAGGGATAGAAGAATCAGATTCTAATTTTATAGCATTACTAGATGATGACGATATCTGGGAAAACAATCATATTGAAGATTTATTATCATATATCACTCCTGAGATGACGAACGTTCTTTTATCATCATGTGCAACGATTATGGAAGAAGGAAAGAAAAATTTAAAAGTACCCCCACGTCTAATTAAAAAAGGTGAAACTATTCCTGATTATCTTTTCCGTGTTAACGGAATTAAGTTAGATTGTGGATTTATTCAGTCATCTCTTATGCTGTTTACTAGGGGAATGGCCCTTGAAGTACCTTTTGATGTGAGATTGAGATATCATCAAGATATTGATTGGCTAATTCGACTATCCGATAGTGGAATTGATTTCAGCTATATACAATCTTCACAGTATACAGTTAAATATATGTCGACACCATTTAGTGTGTCAAAAAAAATATCTGGCTCCGACTCAATTTCATGGGCAAGTAAAAGATTTCATAACCCAAGACTATTAGGTGATTTTGTTTTAACACAATCATATAATTATGCCAAAAGTAATGGCTCTCTTTTTGATGAAATAAAAGTTCTTCTATGGGCTTTAACTAATGCTAAACCATCGAGTTATTCAATTATCCGCTTCTTCATTAAGTTCACAAGATTTGATTCGATCCTGAGAAAACTGTATAGATAAAATAAAGAACAATAGGAAAAGATAGTGAAAACAATTGTAGCTGTAATTATTTTTGGTAAAATGCCAACCGACTCCTTAACATTAAATAAAATTTATAATATCGAACAGGTTAATTTCAAGCTACTTATTGTGAATAATGGTCCATCGATTATAAAAATGGACGAACCATTATTGCAGCAGTATGTGAATAAAGGAATTGAAGTAGATATTGAAAACCATATAGATAACAAACCGTTAAGTATCATTTATAATGAAGTGATTTCAAATAATGAAAAATTTGATCGCTTTATATTTTTTGATGATGATTCGAATCTAGATAACAACTTTTTTAGCGATTTAGATATGACTTTACAAAATGATACAGACCTTCAATTACCAGTCATATTAGATAAAGGTATTATATATTATCCAGTTATTGATGGAACACCAATTAGAGAGCAAGATATCAGCTTAAAAAATAAACTTCAGTACTCTAACACTCTATTTTCTATTGGTTCAGGTCTTGTAATTTATAGTTCCTTAGTTGATAAGTTCAAATCCAGAAATATGCAGCTTTTCGACGAGCGCTTTGCCTTATATGGGGTTGATTATAGTCTTTTTCGTAGGCTATCGATTTTAAGGGATTCAAATATAGATATAAACATAGTTGTTTGCTCAAAAATAAACCATTCTTTGTCTCGTGTTGATGCTGAATTTTCTCCTTGGAGACATAGAGAGCGGTTATATGATATTGTTCTTACAGAAAAGTTTTATTCAAAAAGTGCATTTTTGTCTTCTATTTCTCTGCTGAAATTATCATTGTTTGAATTGTTAAAAGGACGAGTCAATAATGTATTATTGATCGCGCGTACTTTCTTTATTGGCCATCATCCTCGGTGTAAATAACATATTTCATTCGTACATATTGATGTTGAAGTTTCCTCTTCGTTTCAATAGGATATTAATAATAAAATATATTCTTATTAATTGATAACAGAATATATAAAATATTTCTGATTTCTTGCGACAACTCTTGCATGAGTTTATTAGCAGGTTTTGTTTGATTAACCGTATACTTCTGCAAGAATTATTATCTTAAAAAATATCATATTAAGTTAAACGAAACGATAAATGTTTAAGTAGGAAACATTTATTTTAACATCGAGTTGAAGCTGGCTTAGTAAAATATACGGACGCAATATATCAATGAAAAAAATTAGGAACGCTATACAAAGTAGGTCCTTGAAAAATATAGTATGGTTGTCTGCTGATAGTTTAACCCGTATGGGATTAGGTTTTTTAGTTTCGGTATGGTTAGCAAGATATTTGGGACCAGAAAAATTTGGTATCTATAATTATGCATTGGCTATTATAACTATTTTTGTATCAGTTGCATCATTGGGGATGAATGGTGTTGTTGTTCGAGAGTTAATAAAGGATGAAAAAGCGAATTCTATTATATTAGGATCTTCTTGCTTCTTGCAGGTAGTGGGAAGTGTACTGGCAAGTATTTTAGTTTTAATTACAGTTTTTGCTCTTAAACCTGGTGACTGGGATCTTTTTTGGGCTGCTTTGGTAATGATTCCATCTGTTCTTCTCAGAACATCTGATATATATAAATATTGGTTTGAATCGCAAGTCCTAGCTAAATACACTGTATTGGCCCAGAGCATCGCATTTTTCGGGAGTGCAATATTTAAAATTTTAGTGATAGTCAATGGTGGGTCTTATCTCTATATTTGTGCATCAGTTTCATTAGAGGCATTAATTCTTGCTATAGGGTTGTCTTACTTTTTTTCCAAGAAAGGTGTGCGTGATACCTGGAAACTGAATTTTACTGAAGCTAAACGGCTTTTATCACAAAGCTGGCCGCTGATAATTTCTGGTGTCGCCTTTATGCTTTATATGCGTATCGACCAGGTTATGATAGGAAACATGCTCAACGCGTCTGCTGTTGGTGTTTATTCAGTTGCAGTAAAGATGGTTGAAGTTTGGTATTTTTTCCCAATAGCGATCGTTAGCACATTATTCCCTAAAATTATAAAATTACGAGAAATTAGTATTGAGAAATACCATCAAAGGCTTCAGTTTCTATACGATTTACTTGTTGTGATCAGTGTTGTAATTGCCTTGTTTGTAACGTTTTTATCGGATTATATAATTGACTTCTTTTATACGAAAGATTACTCAGATGCTTCAATAGTAATAAAATTGTATTCTTGGGTCAGTGTTTTCTATTTTCTAAGCTCCGCGAGTGGACGTTGGTATATTAATGAAGGATTGCAAAAGTACGCATTGAATAGAAACATTTTAGGGCTGATTATTGGCGTTACTTTGAATTACGTCTTGATTCCTATTTATGGTATTATTGGTTCTGTCTATGCAACATTAGTTGCATATGCCTGTGCTGGTTATCTATTTGATAGTCTAACGCATCATACACGAATATCCTTTATTCAAAAAACTAAAGCATTGTGGTTGCCAGGAAACTTAATGAGGTTGTTTTTTATTTTCAAGGGTGGGTTAAAATAAATGGTTAAGAATATTATATTGTATGGAGCTTTTGATCGGTATAATTATGGCGATAATTTGATGCCTCTTTTGCTTGAAAAATTTATTTTAAGTGATTATGTGGAGAACACTACAAATACTAATTTTGAATTTACATATGCATCTATAAATTTCTCTGACTTAAGCCATTACAGCTGTAAGCCGACAGTTTCGATGAAATCGCTACTAAATAATAATTCTGATTTCTATGTTATTGTTGTTGGTGGAGAGGTTATGGGGGCTGATGTTGGTACCTTATATACTCATGTGCAAAAAAATATTATTTATTCTAAGGCTATTCGGATTTTAAAACGGCTTTCACCATATTTAGCTAATTCATTTTCCAAATTATTCTACCCTGCAGCGTGGGATTATCCTTATATTCCGCGAAAATCATCATTTAAAGGTAATGTTAAGGTTGTATATAATACAGTTGGGGGGGTGCCAATTCAGTCTCAATGGGATTATGTCAGAGAAGCTGATTATATCTCCGTTCGCGATCAACGTTCTTTTGACGGTGTAAAGGATTTTTGTCCCGCGCATCTTGTTCCTGATTCAGTATTAATCGCATCGAAGTTGATTGATGATTCCTTCTTTTTAAAAAACGTGAGAAATCACGTTGTTGAACTTTGTGACTCAAAAAAATTCATTACAGTGCAAGCATGTCCATATAAAGTTAAGTTCTCAGCTAAAGAAATGGCAGAAGTTCTTGATAAAATAAAAAGAGAAAAGCAGTTGGATGTGATTCTTCTACCTATTGGGTATGCAAGTGGACATGACGATCTTGTTTTTTTGGAAGAAGTCAATAAATTCTCGTCACTGGGCCTTGAACTTGTCTACGATTTAAATGTTTGGGAAATTATGTATGTAATTAAAAGGTCGAAAGCTTTTTATGGCACAAGTTTACATGGTGTTATCACGGCAATGTCTTTTGGTATTCCGCACTTTTGTGTCAATACCGATATTAAGAAGTTGACATCTTTCCTTAAGACTTGGAGTATATCTCCGTTTAACAAGTCATTAGACTTAAATGGTATTTATGACTCAATTGATCTAATTTTAGAATATGATAACTCTGAGCTAATTAGTAGCGTTGAAAACACACAGCAATTGATAATATCAAGTTTAAAGGAGATTGTTTCGCTTTCTATTAATCATTGATTTTTTGTTGTTATTCGAGGTAATTATGAAGTTAAATCTATTCACTTTTACTTTTTTGTTCTCTCTGATTAATATGCCAGCTTCAGCCTTGGCTGATGATTTCTACTATGGTGTCGGTGTGCTCCCTGATAGAACTAGTTTAAGCTCAGGGGATTTACTTGGGTTAATGCAAAAATACAAAGTTAGTTCTTTCCGCGTTGACTACGCTTGGAGTCGAGTTGAAGCACAAAAAAACATCTATGAAATTACTGATAAGAGGCTTGATAATTTAATCAAAAACTCATCTAAACTCCACATTGAACCTTTACTTATTTTAGATTACGGAAATAAAAATTATGGAGGAGGACGACCAGTAAATACTGAGGCAGTTAACGCTTATGCAAATTACTCTTCTTGGGTTGTCAGAAAATATAAAGGAAATGTGCATTTATATGAAATATGGAATGAATGGTGGCATGCACGACCAGGCGATAACTATCCTGCTCTCAGTGAGTCATCAGCCAAAGATTATTTTAATTTAGTCAAAGTAACTGCGAAGAAAATTAAAGATAATGATCCGCAGGCAGTTATAATTGTTGGGAGTTTTAATCCTTTTAAAAATAACCAACTTTCCTGGGCTGAATCTTTGATAAAGCTTGGTGTTTTAGATTATGCTGATGGGCTTTCTATTCACCCTTATTCACAGGATGCTCCTGAAATAGACTTTTCTAAATTAGATGATTTTCATAATGCTATGATTAAGTTATCAGGTAAAAAAGAAGTTGAGTTGTATATTACTGAGGTCGGGTACTCAGATTATAGAGGTAGTAAATTAAATGATTTACAGATTGAAAACTATATCCCTAGATATTTTAAATTAGCTAAGGAACGCTCGTATATAAAAGGTGTTTGGTGGTATAGTTTAATTGATGCTGGATATGATAAAAATAATCGTGAACATAATTTTGGTTTGTTAGATAAAAGTTTAAAACTAAAATCGAGTATGTCTGGATTTGTTGAAACAGTTCGGTGAGTTTAATATAAATTAAATATTTAATTTTGGAAATATAATTGGTAAATATTGATGTTTTGATTTTTCTCTATCGGTTTTTACTTCTTTGAGCTAACATAATCATCACATTTAAGCTGCGAACGTGTCGCAGTGACCACACCAGACAGGAGTATGTAATGTCCAAGCAACAGATCGGGGTTGTCGGTATGGCAGTGATGGGACGCAACCTTGCG
>OBUY01000347.1_pt1 | contig 20493 bp, 20 predicted proteins | sample 1475781 | NCBI WGS metagenome assembly OBUY01 (sample SAMEA2579912, study PRJEB22360) | human gut metagenome | biome: human gut; feature: human-associated habitat; material: faeces | place: Denmark | collected 2008/2010 | reverse complement strand
GTAGCGCATGACTGTTAATCATGATGTCGTAGGTTCGAGTCCTACTGGCGGAGTAATTTAGTTAAGAGGTTTAGACCTCTTTTTTTGTTATGTAATAATAATCTATCTCGTGTTATTAGAGGCGAGACATTTTTCTTGGCTAGAAAAGTTTGTCTCTTTGTCAACTGTAGTAGGTTGAAGTCAGCTAAGCTCGAGAAAGGACAAATTTCGTCCTTTCTTTTTTGATGTTTAGAGCGATGATAATTCGTTTTTTGAAGTTTTTAAAGTTCCAAAAACCAAAGGCGTTGCGCTTGATAAGTTTGATGAGATTATTAGTGACTTCTAGTTTGGCGTTAGAATAGGCTAGTTTAAGGGCATTGACAATTTTCTCGTTATCTTTGAGAAATGTTTTAAAGATAGTTTGAAAAATTAGATACTATGCGTTTTTCTTATTTTAAGATTTTTACCTCAGTCTCTTTTGGTATTTAACGCAGTTAATAAGGTCTATAATAGTCTAATTTAGGTAGTAAATTTGTTCCTATTCTGTCAACTTTTCCTATTTTTTCTCTTGTTGAGGTTGGTATTTTAACAATTCAGGAATTATTAATGATTAATTAAAATTTTTTGTTAGAATAAGGTCATAAAAAGTAAAGGAGTGTATGCTTATGCTACAAAATATTTATGATCAGATGACTGATTTCTATGACAGTATCGAAGAAGAGTATGCTACTTTCTTTGATAATAGTTGGGACTGGGAACATTTTCATTTTAAATTTTTGATTTATTATTTAGTTAGATATGGCATTGGGTGTCGTAGGGATTTTATAGTTTACCATTATCGTGTTGCTTATCGTTTGTATCTTGAAAAATTGATAATGAAACAAGGTTTTGTTGCTTGTTGAGACAATATGAGTTAATTTCCGAACAAATTTAACTTTTTGTGGGAAAATAATGATAAATAGCCGGAATTTTTTCTAAAACATTTTTTAATAGTTGGAAATAGCAAATCTTTCTATTGTTTCTTCTTGATAAAAAGGCGATTTTTTCTTATAATAAATTGTAAGATATAATTGCAGGTGAGAGTCCTGCCATGTATGTGAGAAAGGAAGAGCTTGAGGGCTCAGACAAGATTATGACTTCAGTTGTTGTTGTAGGTACCCAATGGGGTGATGAAGGTAAAGGGAAGATTACAGACTTCCTTTCAGCGAATGCAGAAGTGATTGCACGTTACCAAGGTGGTGATAATGCAGGTCACACGATTGTGATCGATGGTAAGAAATTTAAGTTGCACTTGATTCCATCTGGAATTTTCTTCCCTGAAAAAATCTCTGTTATTGGGAATGGTATGGTTGTAAATCCTAAATCTCTTGTAAAAGAGTTGAGCTATCTTCATGAGGAAGGTGTTACAACTGATAACTTGCGTATTTCTGATCGCGCGCATGTCATTTTGCCTTATCATATCGAGTTGGATCGTTTGCAAGAAGAAGCTAAGGGCGATAATAAGATTGGGACTACAATCAAGGGAATTGGTCCAGCTTATATGGACAAGGCTGCTCGTGTTGGGATTCGTATTGCAGATCTTTTAGATAAAGATATTTTCCGTGAGCGTTTAGAACGTAACCTTGCTGAAAAGAATCGTCTTTTTGAAAAATTGTATGACAGTAAAGCGATTGCTTTTGATGATATTTTTGAAGAATATTACGAATATGGTCAACAAATCAAGAAATATGTAACCGATACATCTGTTATTTTGAATGATGCGCTTGATAATGGTAAACGTGTTCTTTTTGAAGGTGCACAGGGTGTTATGCTAGATATCGACCAAGGTACCTATCCATTTGTTACGTCATCAAACCCTGTGGCTGGTGGTGTGACCATTGGTTCTGGTGTTGGTCCAAGTAAGATTGACAAGGTTGTTGGTGTATGTAAAGCCTATACGAGTCGTGTAGGAGACGGTCCTTTCCCAACTGAGTTGTTTGATGAAGTGGGAGAACGTATCCGTGAAGTTGGTCATGAATATGGTACAACAACTGGTCGTCCACGTCGTGTGGGTTGGTTTGACTCAGTTGTCATGCGCCATAGTCGTCGTGTTTCTGGTATTACTAACCTTTCTTTGAACTCTATCGATGTTTTGAGTGGTTTGGATACTGTGAAAATCTGTGTGGCCTATGATCTTGATGGTCAACGCATTGATTACTATCCAGCTAGTCTTGAGCAATTGAAACGTTGCAAGCCTATCTATGAAGAGTTGCCAGGTTGGTCAGAAGATATTACCGGAGTTCGTAATTTGGAAGATCTTCCTGAGAATGCGCGTAACTACGTTCGTCGTGTGAGTGAATTGGTTGGCGTTCGTATTTCTACTTTCTCAGTGGGTCCTGGTCGTGAACAAACAAATATTTTAGAAAGTGTTTGGTCCTAAGAGATTTTTAAGATTTGTTTAAGATAGGTCGAGTATACTATAGACAGTTACAAGAAGACCTCCTAACTTGTTGTAACAAATATCCTAAACTTTTCTTTTTCATAATAATCTCCCTATAGAGTCACCGCATTCGGTGGCTTTTTTTGTCTTGGGATTCATGATATAATAATAAAATCGACAAGTAGTAAAAGGGAAATTGATGAATTATACAGTTGAAGAAAAAGAAGTCTTTATGAGGGAGGCTTTGAGAGAGGCTGAGATTGCTCTTGAACACGATGAAATTCCAATTGGTTGTGTGATTGTCAAGGACGGAGAAGTCATTGGCCGTGGGCATAATGCGCGTGAGGAACTGCAGCGAGCGGTTATGCATGCGGAAATTATGGCCATAGAGAATGCTAATCTGAGTGAGGAGAGCTGGCGCTTGCTTGATTGCACGCTTTTTGTGACCATTGAGCCGTGTGTCATGTGTAGTGGGGCGATTGGACTCGCCCGTATTCCAAACGTGGTCTATGGGGCTAAAAACCAGAAATTTGGCGCTGCTGGGAGTTTGTACGATATCTTGACAGATGAGCGTCTCAATCATCGTGTGGAGGTTGAAACGGGAATTTTGGAAGATGAATGCGCAGCTATTATGCAGGACTTTTTTAGAAATAGACGGAAAAAATAATTTTGCTTTTAAAATGAATAGGAATGTGATATAATAAATAGTGGAGCAACAGTTCTGCGTGAAGCGGGTCAGGGGAGGAATCCAGCAGCCCTAAGCGATTTGAATTGTGTGCTCTTTTTTTCGTGCTTTTTCCGAATAAATAAGATAGAATAATCTAGAATAAATGATAATAGAAAAGAGAAGATGATGAAAATTCGTGGTTTTGAATTGGTTTCTAGTTTTACAGATGAAAATTTATTGCCCAAGCGTGAGACAGCTCATGCGGCTGGTTACGACTTAAAGGTTGCTGTGCGTACAGTTATTGCGCCAGGAGAGATTGTATTAGTTCCGACAGGGGTTAAGGCTTATATGCAGCCGACTGAGGTTCTCTACCTCTATGATCGTTCTTCAAACCCTCGTAAGAAGGGCTTGGTTTTAATTAACTCGGTTGGGGTCATTGATGGGGATTATTATGGAAATCCTGGGAATGAAGGGCATATTTTTGCGCAGATGAGGAATATCACAGACCAAGAGGTTGTTCTTGAAGTTGGAGAACGCGTGGTTCAGGCTGTCTTTGCTCCATTTTTGATTGCGGATGGCGATGCGGCAGATGGTGTTCGGACTGGTGGATTTGGATCAACTGGGCACTAAGATGAAGATTATCTTTGTACGTCACGGGGAGCCAGATTATAGTATGCTTGATAAACTTGAAAATCCGCAACTATATAGTGGTTTTGGTCGTGATTTAGCACCATTGACAGGAAAAGGTCGCAGTCTGGCAAAAGAAATTGCTAAAACTGCATGTTTTGGAAAGGCAGAGATTATTATTTCATCGTCTGTGACGAGGGCTTTAGAAACAGCACATTATATAGCGGTTGAAACAGGATTGGACTTATTTGTGGAGCCGTTTTTTCATGAGTGGCGTCCAGACTTAGAGGGTACCAACTCTGATTTAACTAGTGTATTGGCAGCTCATGAATATTATCTAAAACATCAAGGAGGTTTACCTGAAAATTCTCCTTATCGCTATGAAACTGCTCTGGAGATGCGTCATCGTTTTTTAAGAACTTTGGAAAAATATAAAAATTATAAAACTATTATCATTGTAACTCACGGAATGCTCATGCGTCAGTTTGTGCCAAATGAGAAGATTGATTTTTGCCAAGTGATTGAGTGTGAGTTAGAGATATAGAAAGAGGTTTGTCATCGCAAAGAAAAAAGCGACATTTGTATGTCAAAATTGTGGGTATAATTCCCCTAAATATCTGGGGCGTTGCCCCAACTGTGGATCTTGGTCTTCTTTTGTAGAAGAGGTTGAGGTTGCCGAGGTCAAGAATGCGCGTGTGTCCTTGACAGGTGAGAAAAGACAGAAAGAAGAAATTTGCGACCGGCTTGCTGCTTGTATCTTCTCGTATCTTTGAGAAGCGTCGGGCTTCTTGCTTTACTAATCCAGATTTAAAAGATTTTTTAGAGGAAAACGGTGCTAAAAGCATAGAGTTTATAGGGGTAGATGGCAATGGCTGTGTTAAGGCTTCCGTTTTGGCAGTTACCAAGGAGAATTATCAGGTTTCTGTCGATTTGTCTGCTGTCGGAGTTGGCAACCAGAAGAAATTCTCTAAAACACTGAAGCAGTGGCAAGATTGCGGAATCAAGATTGGATAGTTTTATGGGGGTCTTAATATGAAAATTATTTTTATCCGTCATGGAGAGCCAGATTATCGTGAGTTAGAGGAGCGTTCTTATACGGGATTTGGGATAGATTTGGCGCCCTTGTCTGAGAAGGGACGGCAGCAAGCTCAGGAACTGAGCACCAATCCTTTATTCCCTTCAGCAGAAATAATCATCTCTTCTGCAGTCACAAGAGCTTTAGAAACGGCTTCTTATGTGGATTTTGTTACTGGACTTCCTTTGAGAGTGGAACCATTATTGCATGAATGGCAGGTCTATGAAAGTGGCACAGATAATTTTGAAAAAGCTCGTACTATGTTTCTAGAAAATAATGGGGAGTTACTTCCTAATAGTCCTATTCAATATGAGACAGCTACGGAGATGAAGTCTCGTTTTCTAGAATGCATGGCTAAGTATCGAGATTACCAGACCGTGATAGTGGTAACTCACAACATGCTTATGAGCCAATTTGTGCCAAATGAGAAGATTGATTTTTGCCAAGTGATTGAGTGTGAGTTAGAGATATAGAAAGAGGTTTGTCATCGCAAAGAAAAAAGCGACATTTGTATGTCAAAATTGTGGGTATAATTCCCCTAAATATCTGGGGCGTTGCCCTAACTGTGGGTCTTGGTCTTCTTTTGTAGAAGAGGTTGAGGTTGCTGAGGTAAAGAATGCGCGTGTGTCCTTGACAGGTGAGAAAACCAAGCCCATGAAACTAGCTGAGGTGACTTCAATCAACGTCAATCGAACCAAGACGGAGATGGAGGAATTCAACCGTGTACTTGGAGGCGGAGTGGTACCAGGAAGTCTTGTCCTTATCGGTGGGGATCCTGGAATTGGGAAATCAACCCTTCTCTTACAAGTCTCAACCCAGTTGTCTCAAGTGGGGACTGTTCTCTATGTCAGTGGGGAGGAGTCTGCCCAGCAAATCAAGTTGCGAGCAGAACGCTTGGGAGATATTGATAGCGAGTTTTATCTCTATGCAGAGACCAATATGCAGAGTGTTCGAGCTGAGGTGGAGCGCATCCAACCAGACTTCCTCATTATTGACTCAATTCAAACAATTATGTCTCCTGAGATTTCAGGGGTGCAGGGATCTGTTTCTCAGGTGCGTGAAGTGACTGCTGAACTCATGCAGTTGGCCAAGACCAATAACATTGCCATCTTTATCGTAGGTCATGTGACCAAAGAAGGAACCTTGGCTGGGCCTCGTATGTTGGAGCATATGGTGGATACGGTGCTTTACTTTGAAGGGGAGCGTCACCACACCTTTCGTATTTTGAGAGCGGTCAAAAATCGTTTTGGCTCCACTAATGAGATTGGGATTTTTGAGATGCAGTCGGGCGGTTTGGTTGAGGTCCTCAATCCGAGTCAAGTTTTCTTAGAAGAGCGTTTGGATGGGGCGACTGGTTCCTCCATCGTTGTGACTATGGAAGGGACGCGTCCGATTTTGGCGGAGGTTCAGGCTTTGGTAACACCGACCATGTTTGGAAATGCCAAGCGTACGACGACGGGACTTGATTTTAATCGTGCTAGCTTGATTATGGCTGTTTTGGAAAAACGAGCAGGGCTTCTCTTGCAAAATCAGGATGCTTACCTCAAATCTGCTGGCGGTGTCAAATTGGATGAACCTGCGATAGACTTGGCCGTTGCGGTTGCTATTGCTTCGAGCTACAAGGACAAGCCAACTAATCCTCAGGAATGTTTTGTAGGAGAATTAGGTTTGACTGGAGAAATTCGGCGCGTGAATCGTATCGAGCAGCGCATCAACGAAGCCGCTAAGCTGGGATTTACCAAGATTTATGTACCCAAGAATTCCTTGACAGGAATTACTCCACCCAAGGAAATTCAGGTCATTGGCGTAACAACGATTCAGGAAGTTTTGAAAAAGGTCTTTGCTTAATCTGTGACAAATCCTCTTAAAAATGATAAGATAGGAGAAATATTTGACTATCAAATTTTCGAGGAGGGAATCGTGTCGTATTTTGAACAGTTTATGCAAGCCAATCAGGCTTATGTTGCCCTACATGGGCAGTTAAATCTGCCACTTAAACCTAAAACCAGAGTAGCCATTGTGACCTGTATGGATTCACGTTTGCACGTTGCGCAAGCTTTGGGATTGGCACTTGGGGATGCTCATATCTTGCGGAATGCAGGTGGTCGAGTGACTGAGGACATGATTCGTTCGCTAGTTATTTCCCAGCAACAAATGGGGACAAGAGAGATTGTGGTATTGCACCATACAGACTGTGGTGCTCAGACCTTTGAAAATGGACCTTTTCAGGAGTATTTGAAGGAAGAATTGGGTGTCGATGTGTCAGACCAGGACTTCTTGCCCTTCCAAGATATAGAGGAGAGTGTACGCGAGGACATGCAATTGCTTATCGAGTCTCCCCTAATACCAGATGATGTCACTATCTCTGGTGCTATTTACGATGTGGATACAGGAAGTATGACGGTCGTAGAATTGTAAAAAATTCATTTAGAAAGAAAGTGTATGAAGAAAAACAGCATTTTATTTATTTTTATTTTATTGCTATGTATTGGTTTACAATATGAAACCATCTACTATACGGACGGTTCTATGTCAGGTGCGGAATATGGACTAATGGGAGTTTCTATCTTTCTAGCTCTCTTTTATATGATTCCGGCTCTTTATTTCCTTTTCCGTATTGGGAAAAAATGGAAATTGCCAAAAAACTCCTTGATCTTGTCTTTATTGGGAGGAATGTTCCTTTCAGGCTGGTTGTCTAGCTTTGCGAATACCTATATCCATGATTTACTGGGGGTTCTTTTCCCAGATAGTGCATTTTTAAATGCCTTTGAAAGTGCTATTGTGGCTCCTTTGGTAGAAGAACCCTTGAAATTATTGCCACTTGTCTTTGTTTTAGTTTTGGTTCCTGTGCGAAAATTAAAATCTTTGTTTTTACTAGGAATTGCTTCTGGTTTGGGATTTCAAATGATTGAGGATATTGGCTACATTCGTACGGATTTGCCAGAGGGCTTTGACTTTACTATTTCGAGAATTTTAGAGCGTATCATCTCAGGAATAGCCTCTCACTGGACTTTTTCAGGTATAGCTGTAGTAGGTGTTTACTTGCTTTACAGAGCCTATAAAGGGCAGAAGGTTGGCAAGAAAGAGGGGCTTATTTTCCTAGGTTTAGCCTTGGGAATTCATTTCTTGTTTAACTCTCCTTTTGTTGAATTGGAGACAGAGTTGCCATTAGCGATTCCAGTAGTTACAGCTATTGCTCTTTACGGTTTTTATCAGGCTTATCGCTTTGTTGAGAAGCACGATGAGTTGATGAACTAGAATATTTTTCAAAAGAATGATGCAAGGGTACAAATATGGGGCCCTTCTTTTATTTTTGATTGAAAAATAGTGCAAAAAGCGCTACAATGGTAGAAGGAAAAATCTTGTGAAAAGCACAAGCGATACATATATACCGGAGGAAATCATGTCTTTTTCTGATTTAAAGCTGTTTGCCCTTTCTTCTAATCAAGAATTGGCAAAACGTGTAGCGCAGGAGATTGGGATAGAGTTGGGGAAATCAAGTGTTCGTCAATTTTCAGATGGAGAGATTCAGGTCAACATTGAAGAATCAATCCGTGGGAAACACGTCTTTATCCTACAATCAACTAGTTCACCTGTAAATGACAATCTGCTTGAAATTTTGATTATGGTAGATGCTTTGAAGCGTGCGAGTGCAGAATCTGTCAATGTTGTCATGCCTTACTATGGGTATGCACGTCAGGATAGAAAGGCGAGAGCGCGTGAGCCAATCACTTCAAAACTTGTCGCAAATATGCTTGAAGTAGCTGGAGTGGATCGTTTGTTGACAATCGACTTGCATGCTGCGCAGATTCAAGGATTCTTTGATATTCCTGTGGATCATTTGATGGGAGCTCCTCTGATTGCGGATTATTTTGAGCGTCGTGGCATGGTTGGTTCGGACTATGTGGTTGTCAGCCCAGACCATGGAGGGGTGACTCGTGCCCGTAAGTTGGCAGAATTTTTGAAAACATCTATCGCTATTATTGATAAACGTCGTAGCGTTGATAAGATGAATACCAGTGAAGTCATGAACATTATCGGTAAGGTTGAAGGCAAGACTTGTATCTTGATTGATGATATGATTGATACCGCTGGAACCATTTGTCACGCTGCAGATGCCCTTGCAGAAGCTGGTGCTGTTGAAGTCTACGCAAGCTGTACACACCCAGTTCTTTCTGGTCCTGCTATGGACAATATCAAAAATTCAGCTATTAAGAAATTGGTTGTTTTGGATACCATCTATCTGCCAGAAGAGCGTTTGATTGATAAGATTGAGCAGATTTCAATCGCTCATCTCCTAGGGGATGCTATCGTACGTATTCATGAAAAACGACCACTTTCTCCACTTTTCAGTATTGAGAAAAAGATTTAATGACCAAGCCTGAGATAATTCTCAGGTTTTTTTCATCTCTTTTCCGAATAAATAGATAGTAGCAGTGAATCTAGTAAACCTAGATTTAAAACTGTGGTATAATAAAAGGAGGAAAAGGATGATTCTAAGACATCCGGGCATCAGCCCAACCAATGACTTGGTTGCTAAGAAAATTTTCAGCAACCCAGAAATCACTTGTCAATTTATTCGCGATATGTTGGACTTGCCAGCTAAAAATGTAACCATTTTAGAGGGAAGTAACATTCACGTCTTGCCCGTTACACCGTACTCGGCGCAGGATTTCTATACCAGTATAGATGTTTTGGCGGAGCTAGATAATGGAACCCAAGTAATCATTGAAATTCAGGTACATCATCAGAATTTTTTCATCAATCGCCTGTGGGCTTACCTGTGCAGTCAGGTCAATCAAAACCTAGAAAAAATTCGCCAACGTGAAGGTGACACCCACCAGAGTTACAAACACATCGCACCAGTTTATGCTATTGCAATTGTGGACAGCAATTATTTTCAAGATGATTTAGCCTTTCACAGTTTTAGTATGCGAGAGGATACGACAGGTGAGGTTTTAACCATAACCAATAATGGACAAGAAAACCATTTGGTTAAGATGGCGTTCTTGGAATTAAAAAAATACAGAGAAACCAGCAAAGACGAGGTTCGCAAACCGTGGTTGGAGTTTTTCGGGAACAAGCCCTTTACCCAACAACCCGAGCGAGCCATCAGCCAAGCAGACCAACTGCTGGACTATAAGAGCTGGTCCGAGGAGGACAGGAAGATGTTTAGCCAACTACGTATGCGAGAAGAACAGGCCTTGTTAGCACAGGACTATGCCTTGGAAACTGCTAGGGCGGAAGGTATTGAACAGGGACGCGAAGAAGGCATTGAAGAGGGATTAAAAGTAGGTTTAGTAAATCTTGTTCGCCAGCATCTTTTAACAGCAGAGGTTGCCAGTCAGCAATTAGGCATGACCGTGGCTGAGTTTGAGGCACTATTGGAAGAGCATCGCAAATAAGAACTTAAAAAATACAGAGAAACCAGCAAAGATAGCGTTCGCAAACCGTGGTTGGAGTTTTTCGGGAATAAACCCTTTACCCAAGAACCCGAGCGAGCTATCAGCCAAGCAGACCAACTGCTAGACTACAAGAGCTGGTCCGAGGAGGATAGGGAGATGTTTAGTGAACAACGCAGACGCGAAGAACAAGCCTTGCTAGCGCAGGACTATGCCTTGGAAACTGCTAGAGCGGAAGGAATCGAAAAAGGTTTAGAGCGAGGTCTTGAACGTGGTCGTGCAGAGGGTCTTGAACAAGGACGAGCAGAAGGCGTTGAACAGGGACTGGAGCGTGGGAAAATCTTTACCTTTCTAGATTTAGTACGCCAACATGTTTTAACTTCCGAATTCGCGAGTGAACAATTGGGTATGTCAGTAGCGGAGTTTGAAGCACTTTTGTAATACCATCACAGTAATGGCGTTCTTGGAATTAAGAAAATACAGAGAAACCAGCAAAGACGAGGTTCGTAAGCCATGGTTGGAGTTTTTCGGGAATAAACCCTTTACCCAGCACCCCGAGCGAGCCATCAGCCAAGCAGACCAACTGCTGGACTACAAGAGCTGGTCCGAGGAGGACAGGAGAATGTTTAGTGAACAACGCAGGCGTGAAGAACAAGCCTTACTCGCTCATGACTATGCCTTGGAAACAGCTAGGGCGGAAGGTATTGAACAGGGACTTGAACGTGGCCGTGCAGAGGGTATTGAAAAAGGGCGCGAAGAAGGCATTGAAGAGGGATTAAAAGTAGGTTTAGTAAATCTAGTCCGTCAAGGTCTTCTGACTTCTGAGGTTGCCAGCCAGCAGTTGGGCATGTCAGTTACTGAGTTTGAGTCCTTGCTATGAGGTCACATTTTAAATAGTAGAAAGTTAATGAAATGGCGAGTTATTTCTAAAATACTTGTCATTTTTGCTTGACATTTGGAAGGGGATATAGGATAATACCATAGAAGTGAGTTCTGTCCAACTATTGATGTGGATTAGATATGTGAGGTTTGACTCAGGGTTTAAGAAATTTGTGAGATTTTCACTTGGAAGATACGGTATTTGAAGGGTATTTCATCTCACAAAGACGTTTTTTCACCTTTTTTGAAAAAAATAGGTAAAAAGTTGATGAAAACCCTTGACAAATCCTGCAAATATTTATATACTGTATGGTAGTAAGATAGTCTTACGAAAAAATATTTTAAGAAAAATGAAGGAGATAAAACGATGAAAAAAGTTTTATTGACAAGTGCAGCAGTTGTAGCTGCAGCAGCAGCTCTTAACGCAGCTCCAGTACATGCATACGGAAACTGGACAGGATGGAACAATGGTGGTGCAGGTTCTACACAACCTGGAACTCAACCTAGAGGTGTTGATAACGGACATAAAGATCCATATTCATTGGATTACAACCGTGATTCTCGTAACCCAATGGTTAAATACGGCTTCATTAAATATGATCGTACTGAATCTGCAGGATTTACAAAACACCTTCGTGTAACTGTTGTTGATGGTGGTGGACGTCCAGTTCCTAACGCTTTGATTGATGTTCAAATCATTCCAAATGCAGCAAGTGTATATCCTGGAACTAGCACTGCACGTACTGGTGAATCTAAACAATACGAATCATTCACAGTGAAAACAAATCAATCAGGTGATGCTGATTTCACTAATTTCCCAATTTTAAGTGGAAATGGTGAAGTTTTGAGAGATGAACAAGGTCAAGAAGTTTATGGTTCAGTTCTTTTCAAAGCTGGGGAAGCTGTGAAATACCGTGTAGCTACAACTGCTACAGATTTCAAAGAAGCTACTGAGCTTGTTGGTGAAATCACAATTACAAATGATATGTACACAAACGGTGAAATCAAAGTTCCATACAAACTTGATGATCGTGCTGCACAAATTGGTAATCAAACTTCAGCTGCACAATACGGTTGGGCTAAAACAGCTGAAGGATGGAAATACTTCGAAAAAGCTACAGCTGTTACAGGTTGGAAACAAGTTGACGGTAACTGGTACTACCTAAACGATAAAGGTGTAATGCAAACTGGTTGGGTAAACGTTAACGGAACTTGGTACTACCTAAACAAATCAGGTGCTATGCAAACTGGTTGGTTGAAAGATGGAGATACTTGGTACTTCCTTGAATCAACAGGTGCTATGAAAGCTAGCCAATGGTTTGAAGTTTCTGGTAAATGGTACCATGTAAACGGTTCAGGTGCTCTTTCAGTAAACACAACTGTTGACGGTTACAACGTAAACGCAAACGGTGAGTGGGTATAATCCTATTAACTAGAATATAAAACAGGGGAGAAATCTCCTGTTTTTTCTTGCATTTATATTGTATAAGTATTATAATAGGTAAAAATGATAGGAGGTTTCTAATGAAATCAAAAGTGATTAATATTTTATTAGGTGCTACTTTGGCAAGTGCAGCTCTTGTTAGCATAAAAACAACTGAGGTAAAAGCTTCGGAAACGAATGTGTATAAGACAGTTGTTTGGGTCACAAAACAGGAAGATGGTAAGGAAAAGGTCTTAAGAGAAGCTCAAACTTATGATCCATCAAAACCTGAAACAGCTTCTCCAGGCAATTTTTCAGGTTATAAATTTGATAACTCCTTAATTGATGGAACTGTCTTAAAACATTATTTTAAGCCAGCTGTTACAGTTAAGGGAGATAAAGTGGATGGCCTTTCTGTGAAGCCTGACATTGTAAAACCATTTAAAGATACAGTAAAAGGGACTTCTTGGTTGGTAATGGAATCGGATGGAACTAGTAGAGAATTAAAATCTTTTCTTCCTGCTAATGCTGTAAAAAAAGCTGAAGAGGTTGAACCTGGTACATTTAAAGGTTATCGTTTTGTAGAAACTAAGATTGACCAAGGAGTTCGTAAACATTGGTTTAAAAAAGACGACAGCGTTACTGGCGTTGAGAAGGTGGAAGAGAAACTTACAGGTTGGCAATATATCTCTGGTAAGTGGTATTTCTTTGATCAAGAGGGTGTGAAGAAAACTGGCTGGGTGAGTGATGGTAGCTGGTATTATCTAGCGGCAGATGGTAGTATGCAAACTGGTTGGAAGTTTATCTCTGGTAAATGGTACTATCTCAATAGTGCTGGTTCTATGCAGACGGGATGGTTAAACCAAGGTGGTAAGTGGTACTATCTCTACTCCGACGGTGCAATGGCTACTGGTTGGGCAAAAGTAGATGGTGTTTGGTACTATCTAAATACTTCTGGTGTTCTGGTTACTGGTTGGTTCCAAGCAGGTGGCAAGTGGTATTATGCCTATAGTTCAGGTGCTCTTGCAGTAAATACAACGATTGACGGCTACACTCTAAATGCCAATGGTGAGTGGGTGTAACATTATATACGGAATAAGTGATAAAGAGGTAAAAGATGAAAGCAAAACATATTTTAGCAGTGGGAGCTGCAGGGGTAACATTACTTAGTGCTAGTACTTTATTAGCTTTAGTTAGCAATCATAGTGTGGTGTACGCGGATCAAGCACCAGATGGCCAGTTTACTAATGGGACAACCAGGAAAATATTGAATGGTAAATATGGATATGCAGATCATGACTTTCAAAATGGCTATGTTGCAACTCCAGGTAGTATACCTGGCTATACCTATGTAAGAAGTGGTAGGGATGGCCATAATTGGGTTCATTACTTTATTTCCAATTCTGATGCAGCTGCAATGAATGATAGTGCTAACTCAGGAACTCAAGGTAATAGTTCAGCTAATACAAGTAGTAGTACATCTACAAGCACTGACACAAGTAGTAACAATACTTCAAGTTCTAACAACACTTCAAGTTCTAACAATACTTCAAGTTCTAACAACACTTCAAGTTCTAACAATACTTCATCAACTAGTAATAATGAGTACAAATGGTTGCTTGTTAACGGAAAATATCAACTTTATATTAATAATAGTTTAGTTAAGGGTTGGCAAACTATTGAAGGTAAGACTTATTACTTAGATGAAGATGGTTTTATGAAAACAGGTATCCTAGAACTCAAAGACAAACGTTATTACTTTGAGGAAAATGGCCTTATGAAAACTGGTTGGGTCAATGAAGGTGGTAAGGATTACTATATCACTGATGATGGTTCTAAACCAACTACTATCATTGCAAAAGGTGAGAAGATTTACTACGTTAAAGAGGGGATTCAACAAACAGGTCTTCAACAGATTGATAAGAAGTGGTATTATTTATTGGCAGACGGTAGCCGTAAAACAGGTCTCGTTCAAGATGCAAATAAGAAATGGTACTATATTACAAATGATGGCGAACGTAAAGTTGGTCTCGTAAAAGATAGTGATGGTGCTTATCATTACCTTACTCCAGAAGGTGAACGTAAAACAGGTTCTATCACTATTGACGGCGTGACTTATCGTTTAGCGGATCGTGCTAGTAGCAAGCCAGGTTGGAATAAAATGGATGGCAAATGGTACTATTATGATGCGGAAGATAACATGAAGACAGGTTGGGTTAAAGATGGCTCATGGTACTACTTGGATGCTTCTGGTGTAATGAAGACAGGTTGGCAAAAAGTTGATGGGGTATGGTATTATCTCAATGGTTCAGGTGCTATGCAGACAGGTTGGTTGAACCAAGGTGGTACATGGTACTATCTTAATGACTCAGGTGCTATGCAAACAGGTTGGGTCAACCAAGGCGGTACTTGGTATTATCTTGCTAGTTCAGGTGCTATGAAGACAGGTTGGTACCAAGTTAGCGGTAAATGGTATTACTCATATTCATCAGGAGCTTTGGCTGTGAACACAACTATCGATGGTTACACAGTAAATGCCAATGGTGAGTGGGTTTAGTAGATATAATAAAGAAATAAGAGGAAATTCCTCTTATTTTTTGTAAATAGGGATATTATTTCTTGATTTTTTCGAAAGAAAATGGTAAAATAATGGCAAAAAGATATTAAAGGTGGTAAATACTTTATGGATAAGAAAAAACTTCTCACTGCTAGCTTGGCAAGTGTAGCAGTTCTAGGAGCAGGATTCCTTGCTTCTCACCCGTCAGTTGTGAAGGCTGAAGAAGCAACTTCAACTGCTGTAACTAAAGAAGATGTCGCTGATTACTTCACAGATTTAGAAAAACAAGCTGAAGAAGCTATTAATAAAAATGATAAAATTACTGATAAAGAAGCAGCAATTTTAGCAGCTAAAGCAGCTATCGGTAAAGATGATTTATTAAAAGCTATTGATGATAAAGAGATTACACCTGAAGAAGTGCTAAAAGACTTAGCAAAATCTAGTGAAACTGAATCAAATGCCCCAACTTCCGCTCCGGGTGCTGAATTAGTTCGTAACGAATCAGGTGAAGTAACAGAAGTTAAACCATTGAACGGTGGAATTCCTGATGAAGTTACAGAAAAAATCAACAAACGTTTAGACGAAGAAAATACAGATGTTAAAGATGCAGAAGAAAGATTAGCTGCAGCTAAACATGATGAAAAAGAAGCTGAATCTAATAGAGAAGAGGCTAAAACAGCTGTTGAAGCAGCTAAAGAAAATGTGAAAGCAGCTCAAGAGGAATTAGCAGCTGCAAAAGATCCTAAATCAAAAGAGGAAGCAGAAAAAACTTTAAAACAAGCAGAGCAAGACTTGAAAGATGCAGAAGAAGCATTGGAACAAGCAGATGAAGATTATTATTCATATGTAGCAGACCGTGAAGCTGAAGAAGTTCGTGTATTACGTCGTCAAATTGCAAAAGATAAAGCTGATGGAAAAGATACTACAGCATTAGAAGAAGAACTTGATATTGCTTTAAATGGTGTAAAACCAGCGGTAAATGAAGTTAACCCATACGAAGGTCCAGTAACTGGTTTCAATGGTGTTCCTGCTGATAATAGCAATCCAGGTCACCAAGGTGATGGTGAACCAAGACAAGGCAATCGTCCTACATCAGGTTCAACAACACCGTCTACACCAGCAAATGAAACACCTGCTACACCAGCTTCTGGAACAGATACTCCAGCTACACCAACAGCTGAAACACCAGCAACTCCTGCAGTTGCGCCAGCTGTAGCAGGTACTAGCCAGGATAATACTTATCAAGCACCAGCTGCAAAAGCAGAAGATAAGAAAGAACTTCCAAATACTGGTGGTAAAGATAACGCTGCAATTGCATCATTAGGATTCCTAGGCTTGCTCCTTGGTGCCCTTCCATTTGTAAAACGTAAAAACTAATTAGTTAAAAATATGAAAGAGAAGGACTTGTTGCCTTCTCTTTTTGTATATATAATTGCGTGAGGACTTTGTTGGATAGTAGAAAATAAAAAGTGAATAGGACCATATTTCAGTCCTGCTCGCTTTTATGTTATTAGTGATTGTATAATCTTATAACAGTGCCTCAAACTCAGCGACGCTCATGCCCAATTGCTCACTCGCAAATTCGGAAGTTAGAACATGTTGGCGAACCATGTCTAAGAAAGCAAAAAGTTTCCCTTCTTCCCTTCCTTCAACTTTCCCTCGCTCTAAGCCTTTTTCCTCCGCTTGTTCCAAGGCATAGTCATGCGCTAACAAGGCTTGTTCTTCGCGCATACGTAGTTGACTAAACATCTTCCTGTCCTCCTCGGACCAGCTCTTGTAGTCCAGCAGTTGGTCTGCTTGGCTGATGGCTCGCTCGGGTTCTTGGGTAAAGGGCTTGTTACCGAAAAACTCCAACCACGGTTTGCGAACCTTATCTTTGCTGGGTTCTCTGTATTTTTTTAATTTTTATTTATGATGGTCTTTCAATAATTCTTCAAACTCAGAGACAGTCATACCTAATTGCTCACTCGCAACCTCAGCGGTTAAAAGATGTTGGCGTACTAAATCTAGAAAGGTAAAGATTTTCCCACGCTCTAAGCCTTTTTCCTCAGCTTGTTCCAAGGCATAGTCCTGTGCTAACAAGGCTTGTTCTTCGCGCATACGTAGTTGACTAAACATTTTCCTGTCCTCCTCGGACCAGCTCTTGTAGTCCAGCAGTTGGTCTGCTTGGCTGATGGCTCGCTCGGGTTCTTGGGTAAAGGGCTTGTTACCGAAAAACTCCAACCACGGTTTGCGAACCTCGTCCTTGCTGGTTTCTCTGTATTTTTTTAATTCCAAGAATGCCATTTTAACCAGATGGTTTTCTTGTCCATTATTGGTGATAGTCTTAATCTTTCAATAGCACCTCAAACTCAGCGACAGTCATGCCTAATTGCTGGCTAGCAACCTCAGACGTTAGAAGACCTTGGCGGACTAGATTTACTAAACCTACTTTTAATCCCTCTGCACGACCTCGTTCCAGTCCCTGTTCAAGACCTTCTTCTCGCCCTTTTTCAATCCCCTCTGCACGGCCACGTTCAAGTCCACGCTCTAAACCTTGTTCAACCCCCTCCGCTCTAGCAGTTTCCAAGGCATAGTCCTGAGCTAACAATGCTTGTTCTTCACGCATACGTAGTTGACTAAACATCTTCCTGTCCTCCTCGGACCAGCTCTTGTAGTCTAGCAGTTGGTCTGCTTGGCTGATAGCTCGCTCGGGTTCTTGGGTAAAGGGTTTATTCCCGAAAAACTCCAACCACGGCTTGCGAACCTTGTCTTTGCTGGTTTCTCTGTATTTTTTTAGTTCCAAGAACGCCATCTTAACCAGATGGTTTTCTTGACCGTTACTTGTGATGGTTAAGACTTCACCCGTCGTGTCCTCGCGCATACTGAAACTGTGAAAAGCTAAGTCATCTTGAAAATAATTACTATCGACAATCGCGATAGCGTATACTGGTGCAATATGTTTATAGCTCTGGTGGGTATCACCTTCTCGTTGACGGATTTTTTCTAGGTTTTGATTAACCTGACTGCACAAGTAAGCCCACAGGCGATTGATGAAAAAATTCTGATGATGCACCTGAATCTCAATAATTACTTGAGTGCCGTTATCCAACTCCGCTAAAACATCTATACTGGTGTAGAAATCCTGCGCTGAGTAGGGCATGGAAGGCAAGACGTGAATGTTACTTCCCTCCAAAATGGTCACATTTTTTGCTGGCAAGTCCAGCATATCGCGAATAAATTGACAAGTGATTTCCGGATTGCTAAAGATTTTCTTAGCAACCAAATCGTTGGTCGGGCTGATGCCCGGATGACGTAATGTCATATTCTTTCTCCTTTCATTATAGCATATTTTTAAATCTAGGTTTACTAAATTCTCTGGCTCTATCTATTTATTCGGAAAAAGTTTGAAAAATACTTGTTCTAGCTCTTTCCAATGGTATTTTTCCCTGCTTTCCTTTATAATGGGTGTATGGATAAGAAAAAATTATTATTGATTGATGGGTCTTCTGTTGCTTTTCGGGCGTTTTTTGCGCTCTATCAGCAGTTGGACCGTTTTAAGAATGCGGCTGGTTTGCATACCAATGCGATTTATGGTTTTCAGTTGATGTTGAGCCATTTGTTGGAGCGGGTTGAGCCTAGTCATATTTTGGTGGCTTTTGATGCGGGGAAGACGACCTTCCGTACAGAGATGTATGCGGATTATAAGGGTGGTCGAGCTAAGACTCCTGATGAGTTTCGTGAGCAATTTCCCTTCATCCGTGAGTTGCTGGATCATATGGGGATTCGTCACTATGAGTTGGCTCAGTATGAGGCGGATGACATCATTGGGACACTGGATAAGCTAGCAGAGCAGGATGGTTTTGATATTACCATTGTCAGTGGGGACAAGGACTTGATTCAGCTGACGGATGAGCATACGGTGGTTGAAATTTCCAAGAAAGGTGTGGCTGAGTTTGAGGCCTTTACGCCAGAATATCTCATGGAAAAGATGGGCATCACACCGACTCAGTTTATCGATCTCAAGGCGCTCATGGGTGATAAGTCGGATAATATCCCTGGGGTGACCAAAATCGGTGAAAAGACGGGTATCAAGCTCTTGCTGGAGCATGGCTCACTCGAGGGGATTTATGAGAATATCGATGGGATGAAGGCTTCTAAGATGAAGGAAAATCTCATCAATGATAAGGAACAGGCCTTTTTGTCTAAAACACTGGCGACCATTGATACCAAGGCACCGATTGAGATTGGTTTGAAGGATTTGGTCTATAGTGGTCCAGATGTGGAAAATCTTGGAAAATTCTACGATGAGATGGGCTTCAAACAGCTCAAGCAGGCTTTAAATGTGTCGTCAGCTGATGTGGCTGAGAGTTTGGACTTTACTATTGTTGACCAAGTCAGTCAAGATATGCTGAGTGAGGAGTCTATCTTCCATTTTGAGCTTTTTGGTGAGAATTACCATACGGATGATTTGGTTGGATTTTCCTGGTCTTGTGGGGATAAGCTTTATGCCACAGACAAGCTTGAACTTTTGCAAGAGCCGATTTTCAAGGCCTTTTTAGAAAAAACACCTCTGAGAGTTTATGACTTTAAGAAGGCTAAAGTTCTCTTGCATCGTTTTGGTGTGGATTTGCAGGCCCCTGCTTTTGATAGCCGTTTGGCTAAATACCTCCTTTCGACTGTGGAGGACAATGAAATTGCGACCATCGCTAGTCTTTATGGTCAGACTTATTTGGTTGATGATGAGACTTTCTATGGTAAGGGAGTCAAGAAGGCCATTCCTGAACGCGAGAAATTCTTAGAACATTTGGCACGTAAGATTGCAGTTTTGGTCGAAACAAAGTCTATTTTGCTTGAAAAACTCAGCGAAAATGGGCAATTAGAGCTTCTTTATGATATGGAGCAACCTCTAGCCTTTGTCCTTGCTAAGATGGAAATTGCTGGGATTACGGTCAAGAAAGAGACCTTGCTTGAGATGCAGGCTGAAAATGAGCTTGTTATTGAAAACCTGACTCAGGAGATTTACGAACTGGCTGGTGAGGAGTTTAATATCAATTCGCCTAAGCAGTTGGGAGTGCTTCTCTTTGAAAAATTGGGACTTCCTCTAGAGTACACTAAGAAAACTAAGACTGGATACTCGACAGCGGTGGATGTCTTGGAGCGCCTGGCTCCTATTGCTCCGATTGTTAAGAAAATCCTGGATTACCGTCAGATTGCCAAGATTCAATCGACTTATGTGATTGGCTTGCAGGACTGGATTTTAGCTGATGGTAAGATTCATACTCGTTATGTGCAGGATTTGACCCAAACAGGTCGTCTGTCTAGTGTGGATCCAAATTTGCAAAATATTCCTGTGCGTTTGGAACAAGGTCGTCTCATTCGTAAGGCTTTTGTGCCAGAGTGGGAGGATAGTGTTCTGCTCAGCTCCGATTATTCACAGATTGAATTGCGCGTTTTGGCGCATATCTCTAAGGATGAGCACCTGA